>MDSV01182265.1_pt1 | contig 37129 bp, 31 predicted proteins | sample 810851 | NCBI WGS metagenome assembly MDSV01 (sample SAMN05326640, study PRJNA326480) | marine metagenome | isolation source: seawater | place: Atlantic Ocean: North East | collected 2012 | reverse complement strand
TGTGCCAACAAGATTTACTAAATTACAATTATTCATTTTAAATTCACTATTATTACCAAGATTAGGAGAATTTCGGAATGCTCCTTGCATATTACTGCAATAAGTATAGTTCCAAGTGCCATCAGGAACATCACTAATATCTATATCTTGGCCATTACCTAAACTAATACAATGGCGGAACATTTGAAACATATTATATGAAAGTCCTTGTGGTGAATTTACAGTCCATGTTGATAAACCATTGCCTTCAAAATTGTCGCATTCATGAAACATTGATTCCATATTCGTTGGGTCTGTAATAGTCCACCCACTTACATCCCCATTAAAGTAATCACTACTATAAAACATTTTTTTCATATTTATTCCATAACCGCCTGATGCATCGGAAGGTGCAATATTCCAGTTTTTCAACTCCTGAATATCAATGGTATATGATCCATCATTATAACCAAAACTATATAAAAAAGTCTGATAAAGGGCATCTTCGTCAACAAGATTTACTAAATTACAATTATTCATTTTAAATTCACTATTATTACCAAGATTAGGAGTATTTTGGAATGCTTTTTGCATAGTACTGCAATAAGTATACTGCCAAGTGCCATCAGAACCATCACTAATATCTATAGATTGTCCATTTCCTAAACTAGTACAATTACTGAATATCTGGTCCATTCTATATTCGAGTTCTTGTGGCGAAGTAACTGTCCAACTTGATAAACCAATACCTCTAAATTCAGCGCAATCCTTAAACATCTCATGCATAAAGGTTGGGTCTGTAATAGTCCAATTACTTAAATCTCCATTAAACTTAGAACACTCTTTAAACATAGTACATATATCTTCTCTAATATTCCAATTTTTTATAGATATAGTACCTGAATTGTAAGAACTGTTATCATAACCAAATGATTCATTGAATATTGATGAATTTCTATCGGAATTAATTAAATCCCAGCCATCTAGAGTAACGCTAAAGCCATTACCTAAGTTGGAAGTGTACTGAAACATGTATCTACTGTTAATAACCTCTGATAGGTCCCAGCTAGAGAGATCCAGATGTTGACCGGAATCAACGTGTCCTTGAAAATTAGAGTTTTCAAATCCCCTTCTAAGAGTTGTATTAATTCTTATAGAGGGAGCATTTGTTGCAGATATTTGTCCATTAAATTCATAAAATTGTTCTCCATAACCGTCTGTATCTGTAGCGGATCCACCCCCATTGTAAAGGACAATACCATGGTCGACGTCTCCGAAAGATTGAATGTCCAATGAATCTTGCTGGATAATATTTGTACCTTTAAAACTTATTCCCCAATCTTCATTTGTATCACTTAAGTTTGGTTCTGGTAATCTAATTTCAACAGTATAAGTGGTACCTGAAGCGTTCAGTCCATCAATAGAACCACCCTTTGGATATAATCCAACAATGACAACATTATTTTGGTCATTAGTTACTTTGGCATATACATCAAAATTAATATTTTCAGAATTCGTCAGAGTTCCATCTATTGGTAATTGGATCTGAGTAACATTACTTACACTAAATATTAATGAACCATTACTATATTTATTATCATTACTTGCGTTTGCTTGCTCGTAATGTGGCCCATCATACCAAGTCGCCTCAGTTATTGAAGAATTATTTGAAATTATATTATCTTTATAAATCCAAGCACTTAAACTATGGTCTGTAGGTTTAAAATTAATACTTGTAAACTGAGTATTTCTTGTAGCCCATCCTTGCAAAATCAAATCATAATTACTTTCTGACAAATCAGCGTTCAGTGCAAAATTTTCCATATTAGTTACATTACTTACATTCCAGCCTCCGATATTTTGATTGAAATTTGATGCATCTTCAAACATACTTTGCATATTTGTAACATTTGAAACATTCCAAGTATCAAGAGGTTGATTGAAATTTATAGTATCATAAAACATGCGTTCCATTTGATTTACACTGGATACATTCCAATTTCCAATAGATTGGTTGAAAGCTGTAGCTTCTCTGAACATGGAAGTCATATATGTCACTTTCGACACATTCCAATCATTAATTCTAGTGTCACCATTATTAGTAAAGACATCTGCACCATAAAACATACTAGTCATATCTGTAACACTTGAAACATTCCAAATCAGGGTTTTATTGAACGATTTTGCATTAAAAAACAGATCTTTCATGTTTGTTACTTTAGATACATTCCAGTTTCCAATTGGTTGATCAAAAGATTCTGCATTATGAAACATATACGTCATATTGGTAACATTGGATACATCCCAACCAGAAATATCATCATTAAATGATGATTTATCTCTAAATAAATCTGTCATATCCGTCACTTGAGATACATCCCAACTTTCTATACTACCATACAAACCCATTGCTTTAGAATTGTCATTAACCCATTCATTTACAGCAATTACTAATTCGTCTTTTGTATAAAATATATTTGTTGGCTCAGGTTCTGGTTCCGGTTCTGGTTGTGGTTCTGGTTCCGGTTCTGGTTGTGGTTCTGGTTCAGGTTCTGGTTGTGGTTCCGGTTCTGGTGCAGATTCCGGTTCCGGTTCTGGTTGTGGTTCTGGTTCCGGTTCTGGTTGTGGTTCTGGTTCCGGTTCTGGTTGTGGTTCTGGTTCTGGCTGTGGTTCCGGTTCTGGTTCTGGCTCAGGTTCCGGTTCTGGTTCAGGAGGATAATATTCTGTATACCAATCATCAACATCTGGAATTGATAAAATTTTATCGTGTATATGAAAAAATGATACTTCTGGTTTCCCACCATTATATCCAAGGTTTTTGTTTGGGTCATCTGGATCACCACCAATTACAATTTCTTCAGGCCTTCTTAACACCATTGGGTCATTTGATCCTATAGATGAATCTTCAGATATTACATTGCCATTAACAAAACTACAAAGAATACCATTCAAATAAGCTCTCATTGATTTTCCATCTTCTTCAATTCCTAAAACTATATGACATTTTCCTTCAAATGGATGCCTTGCTCTAATTTTATAAAACCCTGTTCCTGATGAATCAAGACCACTAGGACACATAAAAAATTCTATTTCATCCTCAGAAGGTTTTGGAATAATTCCATAAAATTGATTCTTACCTTCTTTATTTCCGATATAGGCAATATAAGAGTCTGGAGCATTTAATGTTCTCATATCGCAAATAATTTCTAAACTCATACCGGGTCCAAAGTCTAATGGTTTCACATAAATAGTACTTGAACCATCAAATGTTCTTGGTAAAAAATGGTGGGAGTTAAGCAACTGTTCCTGCTGCCCATTTATTGAAAGAGTATAAAGTTCTAATCTCCAATATTCTGGTGCAGGTTCTGGTTCTGGCTCTGGTTGTGGCTCTGGCTCAGGCTCTGGTGCAGGTTCTGGTTCTGGCTCTGGTGCCGATTCCGGTTCCGGTTCTGGTTCTGGTTCCGGTTCTGGTTCTGGTTCAGGTTCCGGTTCTGGTTCCGGTTCTGGTTCTGGTTCTGGTTCCGGTTCTGGTTCTGGCTGTAATATTTCAAAACCTTCAATACCAACAATACCCTTTAAAATATGTTGAATATCATTAATATTTACAGTTCCATCTCTATTAATATCAGATCTTTCAATTAGAGTAGAAATATCTATTTCTGGATTATTTTTTAGTAATTCCTCCATCAAATAAGTAGCATCTAAAGTTCCAATAATGCCATCTTTATTAGAATCTCCTTTTACTACCATTAATTTAGATAACCATTAATTTAAATAATAATTGTTGTTATCAATTATGGGAACTAACAAAAATAATACTACTTGGAAATGTTTTATTAGTGAATTAACATATCCATTTTATGTAATAAAAAATAATTTAGGAGTTATTCCAATAAATAATGAGGAAGATTTAAATAATAGACTAAAACGAGAGGGGTGTGTATTTAACGAAACACATATTACAAATCAAGAAGAATTCTCAATATATATGCCAAGTGGTCCGCGTATATTAAAATCTGAAAATTGCTTAAAAACTACTGCGAAACCTCCTTCTAAAAGAAAACCTGCTTCTAAAAAAAGCATTATAACTAAAATTTCTAATAGAAATAATCATAATAAAGGTCTTAATAGTGAACAGATTAATAGATTAAATTCATTTGATGTTAAAAAATTTGAACAATGGCGAAACAAACATGTATTAAAAAAAACGTAAAAATGATTTCATAATTATTAAACTAATTATATGAATGTAATTCACAGATGGTCAAATCCTCAAACTATAGAAAACATAAAACCCTTAGTTTCGAGCAGTATACCTTGTGACTCTTTTGTATCTCAATACCACAATATTAGTTCTAAAAAAAAAGAAACAATCTTTATTCAATCAACACTTTCAACAATTATTTGTAAAAATAAAAGATGGTTAAAAATAAAAATTTCAACAGAAGAAAAAAAACATTCCTTATTTTTCAAATCGCTTGAACAACTTACAAATAAAATACAAACAATTACACAAAAAAAGTATACTAAAAAAATTATATGGGATAATCATACCAATCATAAATCAGGCAATTCAATTATATTATATGGAAAAATATTAGATGGATGTATATTCTATGATACATCTGGAAACAAAATTTCATTTGATTTAGACAATAAAAGATGTGTGATTGACTTCATATTTACTTTCTCTCAATTACAAATTATATCACCATTAGATGAGGTTGATACTTTATATGGTAAAATAATACTTGAAATTGTTCAAATTAGAATACACAATAATGATGTTAAACCAATTGAAAAATACTCTTTTGATAATAACGCAAAAGAAACACCAAAAAAAGAATATGCTAAATATTTTGATATGTTAAAAAAGGGAGTTCCAAGAAGGGCTGTTGAACAACGTATGATTTCAGAAGGTATTGATATTGGAGTTCTTGATGGTAAAAATATACCATTAAACAATAAAAATAATCCGATTCCAATCAATAAATTTAGTGTACAAGACCTTAAAAATATCAAACTCAAGAAAACAAGTCAAAACAAAAAAATAGCGAAAACGAAACCAAGAAGAGGTATACAACTTGGTATATCGTTAGATAGTATTCAAAATGCACTTAAAGGTTTAAAGAAAACAAATATTATATCATCGTTTTCAGACCTATGAATTTTCCCATAATTCTGGAGATAGATTACTTTGATATGATGATCTACCACTCGAATTTTGCGTAGTTGGATCTGATCTTACACTTGAGCGCGGTGGCGTGCTCGCCCTTTCTCTTAATTCATTATCAAAAATACTATTTTCATCATTTACAACTGCATCTGAACGTCTTAATCTATATCCTACTCTTGGTCTAGAACTTCGCACTGGTTCATCTGGTGGCCTTGGACGGCGTGCAGGAGTTACTGATACTTCTGAATCGGATTGATTGCTTGGTAACATACGAGGTATAGATGGAGGTGGCGGCACGCTGCCAAAAACATCCCCATCGCCATCGCTTACATTTTGTTCATACATTTCTCGTCGAAGTCTTGCAGCATTTTCAAGTATATCACCCACATTTTCTTCATACTGTGCTGGGTCACGTTCGTCATCTACAGCACTACTAAAAGACAAGCGTAACGGAGCTGGTCTATCACGATTTGTTATTCTTGTTACACTATCGTCACTATACAAGGGACTAGGGTCTGAATCATCATTCAAAGAAGGAGGCGGAGGAGAATAATCAGTAGACATTGTATAAACTGTATTTTGAGTATAAAATGAACCGTTACTTGATGGAGGTGGCGGTGATAACGGCGGTGGGGGTGTCAATGGTGGGGGTACTTTTCTAAAATTTGGATATTCTTTTAATTTTTCTTCTTCTTCTTTTGTAAAAGAAATCTCTGCATTTTCTATATTCCAAAAAGTTTCTTTTTCATTGGCCCAACGTATTTTGTTACAATGTAGCATACCCACCCCTCCTACGAACTCCCATCCAGCGCGTATTGTATCACCAGTAATAGGATGCTTTACTACTACCCATTGGTATTTCATAATTGCTGGTATTTTTCTTTCTGACTCTGTTCCCACAATAGTTATAGGAATTGTTTTTGGATTTAAAACTAACTCTTTAAAATCATCAAAAGATACAAGTACACGTCTATTTAATAAAGTTTGAAAACTAAACAATTTTTCACTATCGTCCCAGTTTTGCTGTCCCGGTTTTATCCCATATGGTAAATCTGGTGGAGGTTCATGTGTTGTTGCTAAATTATTTGCTTGATAACATGGAAATACAAGTCCATTGTTTAATTGTTTAAAAATATTTTCTTGAGTGAAAAAATAAGTTTTTTCATTTAATAGTTTAATTATTACGGGTATTTGCCCTTCAGACAAAGTTTCATTTACAAAATCAAATACTTTTTTTTCCGATGATTGTTTTGGTAAATAATCCTTCTTGGATGGAAGCTCAAATTTATCTAAATGTGCCGCTTGTAGACCATTCATTTTGAGTTGTCTTGGACAAATATCTTTATCCAGCCTATTGATAGCCATAATCTTTTGCGGTTTACTCTTGTTTTTGTCCGAAAGGAGCTTATTTATCTCTTTTATACAGTTACTTTTGACATGTGAGTCTATTGATGTATCCGGATCTGGTGTTTCCAAGTCTTCACCCAACATTACATCCAAACCATATTCATTGGATTTAACTATGATGGAAGACATTGAGGTTCTAACACGAGGTGGAGTGTGCATGGGTGACTCTACTACAGCTCCACCATATTTTTTATTTGCTAATTCTTTTATTATTTCATCAGATTCCTTTAGATTTCTTTCATATTCCTCAAACTTCTTTGAAGCATCATTCTTATATGGATTTTTTCTATATTCATTCAGACCAACATAAAACCATGAATCTTTCCATCCAAGAGACGAACCTGGTTTTTCTTTCTCTAATGCATATGAATGTTCGTATGATTTACCTCTTGTTTCATCAAAGCCTTCAGACAATGCATCTATTTCTTTAACATTTTCAATATTACCTCTATCCTCTTCACTTGGTAGCCATGATGGGTCATGTGCACCATCTGCCCAACGTAATTTCTTTTTGGGTTTTTTCTTAGAGAGTCTTTCCATTCGTCCTATCAAATTACCTCCACCAATTCTTTCAGGTTTTATATTTTTCCTTTCCTTCTCTATATCTAAATGTTCCTTATAAGTTTTCCAAAACTCTTCTTTTTTTGGATCTGGATTTTCTGCTCGCTGTTTTTTATTCTTTAGATATTTAAGTACGCTATCTTTCCAAGCTTCATCTCTCACATATCTTTGAAAAAACTTATAAGAAGAACCTGGATTATCTCTTTCTAATTCTCTTGTATATTCAATTGATCTACCTCTTGTTTCATCATTCTCTATCTCTTTTATATTTTTCAAAGTTTCTTCGGGTGCCCAACGTAATTTTTTCACTGTCTTCCTTTTTTTTATTGGTCTAAGAGACTCAAAATAATTATGTATTTCATTCATTTCTCTAATCCTTTTCTTCTCAGATTCGGATATTTCTTTATTAGAAGTTTCTTCTTCTTCTTTTTCAAGTTTATCAAGTCGTAACATTAACTTTTCATGATCAGACTTACCAGCACCTATATAGTTACTGTATGTATATTTACAACTATCCATAATATAGTAATTGATAATAATTAACAACTAATACCAATCATTAATAATATAGGGGTTGGGCGTATTGAACACTCATCATTTGAATTATATAAACTTACATTTCCACCTACAACTGGAATATTTGTTTCCCAACATTTAAGACTTAAATCATTAATTGTAGCCGAAAAATCTGCCATACAATCTTTTGGATGACCAAAATTTAAACAATTTACAATACATAAAGGCTTAACATTCTCAAATCCAAGCATTTGATTATAACATTCATCAAAAGTTTCTCCCCAAGTTAAAAATAAATTCTTTTTTACTTCATAAATATCTAAAATAGCATAACTACCTGGTTTATCAGGACCTTTTATTGTACGATTTCCTACCGTTGAATCATATACTCTCCATTTTTCAGGTGAATTCACTTTTGTTGCAGATTTAGAATATGATTTTCCATTTGGATTATAAGTATAATCGTGTATTTCCTCAAAAGATTCAAATGATTTTCTGTAGATTATTTCATTTTTTGAATACACCTCATAAAATCCTGTTTTTGTTACTTCACCCACAACATGATACTCTAAATCCCATTTATCTAATATTTTTGAAATATTTTCTTTGTTATTTGGAGAAATTACCATTAACATCCTTTCTTGTGACTCAGAACTTAATATATCACAATCATTCATATTATTCTTTGTTGGCACTGAATCTAAATCTATTTTACAACCAAAGTTTGAAGACAAATGAAGTGGAAGAAGCTTTTCTTTCTTTATTAAATCCCTACCACGCCTTATCAATTCAATTGATGCACACAATAATCCACCCGCTCCCATATCTTGCATTCCATTTGCATACTTTTTGTTTGCTATTTCCATACAAGCTTCCAACAACAATTTTTCTAAATATGGGTCACTCTTTTGAACATTTTTAACTAACTTATCTATATTTTCTATATTTTCTAAACTAAATGACTTAGAAGCCATTGCTGCGCCACCAATTCCTTCATTTCCAGTTTTACTGCCAATATATACTAATAAATCACCAACATTCTTAACACTTCCATAAATTATATTTTCTTTTTTCACTATACCAATAGCGGCCACATTTACCAAAGGATTCTTATTATAACTGCTATCAGTATATAAATCTCCTCCAACATTTGGAACACCAATAGTATTTCCATAATAAGATATACCCTCAATTGCCTTCTCTAATAAATTATTGCTATTTTCATCAGTCCCAAATCTTAAAAAATCCATAATTGCAATAGGTCTTGCACCCATTGTAAATATATCACGCAATATTCCACCAACCCCAGTGGCAGCACCTTCAAATGGATTAATATATGTTGGATGATTATGACTCTCAATTCGTAAAGCAATACAATACCCATTACCAATATCTACAATACCTGCATTCTCACCAGGACCCTGAACAACCCAATCTTCTTTAGTATGTAACTTGCTTAAATATCTTCTGGTTGTTTTATATGATATATGCTCACTATTCATTAGCTCATTTATTCTATTTTCAAATTCAAAAAATGTTATTAATTTTGGATTTTTAGGAAATAGCATTCGGAATAAAACATTTTCAAATAAAGAGTTATTTCTCTCTGGATGAGGCATCATACCAAAAATATTTAAATCTTCATTACATATTCCAGCTATAGTATTATCATATTCATCTAATTTATTAGTATATTCTAGAAAAACCTTATAGTTACCATTATCTGGTTTTACATATCTACCAAATGAATTTGCGATGTACATATTGAATTTTGTATTTTTCTCAAAAAAACAAACTGTTTCCACATTTTTTGAAACAAATTTTTTATTATTGTTTAATTCCAGCTTTCCAGGTAATAAACCTAATTCAATTAATATCTGAAAACCATTACAAATTCCTAATATTGGTATTTTTTTCCTTACAGCTTCTTTTATTACATTTGTTACAGGCGATTCTAAAGCCATTTTTCCAGGACATATACAATATTCTTCAGTAGCTTTATTGTATACTCTATCACCAAATGCAAATCCACCCGGAATTACTAATAAATCTAAATTATCCCAATTTGTATATTTCAAATTATCCAAATTTTTTTCATTATGCCATATAAATTCAGGAGTCATATTGAATATTCCGTTTTCTCTAGAAAAATATCGAAAAGAATCATAATCACAATTTGAACCCGGATATCTTATTATTAACACTCTCATTCGTAACATTAATAAAATATTAAACACCTTTTATATTTGATATATTTTTTTAGTCCAAGAATTAAAACTTTTCAACTCTTTTTCAGTTAAATAACATAAATGTATATTCCATAAACGATACGACAATATTGAATCATCTAAAGGTATACCTTGTAACTCATTGATTCTTATTTCTTCTGAACACTCCTTAAATAGTTTAATTTCTATTTCATTCAAATCATCATTGTTGTTTACTATTTTTCCAAAATTTCTATAAAAATATTCTTTTAACTTTGGTCTTATCAAATACATACTTGCATAATTATCGTTTAACCAACGACAAATATCATTATGCAACCAACTATAAACATACTCGACTCTCAAATCATCTCTATATTTTTTTTCAATACTGTTTATTATGTTAATCTTTCTAATATTTTTCAACAATTGTTCCCTCTTTTCATCTACAACAACAGTATATAACCATATTTTTCTCCATATTTCTTCAGGTAAATAGTACATTCTTCCCAAATTCATATATTTTAATTAATCAAATAAACTTTAAGTACCGCATTATGATTGAATATCATTATTTGATATTAGTCCCCATAATTCACCCACTTCTTCTGGTCTTATTGTTGATAGTACAATTAAACCAGCTGTAAACATTAACGTAGTTACTTCCTTTAAAGCCTTTTTACTATTTAAATCTATTAAAAAGGGAAAACGTAATGAGATTAATATTATTCCTACACATAATGTGAAAAATGTATTTAACATTCTTACATATTTTCTTCGATTAGTAGTAAATAACATTCTAACTCCAAAATATGAGAAAATCCATACTGCAAAAATTAAATAGTTAATAACTTGAACTCCTCTTAAAAATGTTAAAGTATTTTCACCGATTGCTACCATATTTATAATTATTTTTTTTTTCCGTAAATAAATTTTTCTTTTTGTCTCAAAAATGATATAAACTTTCTCTAATAGTATATAGTAATATCACTATATGTATGAAAAATTTATATGTCCATTGACAAAAAAAGATATTGTTGAAGCTGTTATTGCCCCAGATGGGATTACATATGAAAGAAGCGCACTTCTCAAATATGTTAGAAAATACAAAAAATCGCCAGTAACAGGAGAAAAAATGGATACATCAACTCTTGTATTTGATGAAAATTATATTGGTTCAGATGAAAACAAAGCTGAAGATATTTTGAATAAAGTTAGAGAAGAAGTTTCGGAATGTATTAAATTAAAAAAACAGTTTGCTAATTTCGAACAAGTACCTGAGAATATCAAAATTAGTATAGTTAAAAATAGTGAAAATTGGAAAATAATTGTAGAATCAAATGATGATGAAGAACTTCCAGAAAAATTTATGAAAAATATGGAATATGCTATATCTAATGCCTATTTTCAAATTAAGAATAATAAGCATGTATTCACATCGAAACATAGAGGAAATGGTAATATTGAGATTATTGGATCCAAAAATATCAAAAACAATGAGAACATAGTATTAACTCGATTTAGCTCTTTTACAAAAGAAAATCAAGTTCTTAACTGGTTAAACAATATTTCGGCAAATGAAATTACTTCAAAACCGTTGAGAATCATACTAGGTTTAGATAAAAATCAAGAACTAATTGCCCCACAAAAAGCGGTCCTTGACAAATCAGTTTTGGAAAACGAATTAGTAACAAACTTAAATGAAGAACAGCGAAAAACATTTTCAAATGAATATTTTAAAACACTTGAAATAGTTGAAGGTCCACCCGGTACTGGTAAAACATCAACTATAACAATATTACTTGATTATATTGAAAAACATATTTCAAGTAAACAGAAAAATCATTATATTTTATTAGTATCTGAAAAAAATAGAGGGGTTGATGCTGTCGCTGAGCGCCTACAACCAATTCAGTATAATAAGGTTTTAGCATTTGGTTCTGATAATATTGGGGATTTTACAAAGAATTATGTGTTAGAAAATAAATTATTATATCATCCATTGTTGATAGAAAAATACAATTTGATTAATTATTATGAAGAATTCTTTGAACAAAAAATACGTAAAATTAAACGATTGTTATTTTGCCATGTTGATATTGAATCTTTAAGATTATTATCCTGGAAAAATCTTGGTTATATGTACTATCTAATTTCAAATCCTAAAAACAATATTCCAAATTATAAAATTACTAAGATAAACAAAATTATCAAAGAAATTGAACAAAACAATCAAGAATATATCAACATTTACAAAAAATTACCAGAATTAAAAAAATTTGTTGAAAAAATATCAAAAGAATCTTGTAAAATTGTATTATCCACATTTGGTTCACTTCACCAAGTATCTAATTTCTTAAAAGATGTTGATAATGTTTCCTTTTCAATAATAATAGATGAAGCTTCTACTTTATTAAACTGGCAAGGATTTTATCTTGAAAATTTTGTAAACGAACTTGGTGGAAGTCTTATTAATTTAATTATTATTGGAGATCCAAAACAATTGCCACCATATTGGCCAGATAATGAAAATCCTAATCAAGAAAAAGAATCATTTCTTGATTTAGCTATAAACAATAATTCTAATCATTCTATTCAATTTGTTAAACAATATAGAATGCCAAATCAAGTTATGAAAATTTTAAATAAAGAATATTATAAAAATAATCCATTAGTTTTATCTCATAACCGTATTACTAAGAATGAAATTAGTTGGATACATTCTGATGGCTGTGAAAAAGAAGAGAATCATATGGAAGCACATATGATTGTCAATACATTAAAAAAATTACCAAAGAATTTTACCATTATGATAATATCTCCTTATAAAAATCAATGTGAAATATTAACTAAAATATGTAGTACATCTCTTCCATATGTAAAGGTAATGACACTTGATTCTGTACAAGGACATGAAGCTGATATTGTCGCAGTTAGCTTAGTTAAAACAAATCCTACAACATTTCTAACAAAAAAACGTACTTGTGTACTTGTTAGCAGAGCAAAAGAACAATTACTTGTATTTGGAAATCGTCAAGGTTGTTTGGCATGTAAAAATGGAGCTTTAAGAAGATTAGCACGATTTTCAGGAATTAAAAAATAAATTGAAACAAAAATATTTTTTATCTTTATAGGATATGATAAAGGAATTAATTATCTCTTATTGTAAAAATAACAAATTTACTATGGTAGCATATATATGTGTAGTCTTGATCGGAGTTTTTGCATCATTCTTTCTAATACCTAAATATACCGCAGAATTGATGTCATCTTTTACTACTGGAGCTAAAGCACAAAATATTATTATTGCAGTAGTTTTAGCATATTATCTCGGTATTTTAACCGATATTACAAGAAAATATACTGAAGATTCAATTGTACCATCCTTTACAAAACACGTTAGAGAATATTTGTATGAAAAAGTTATTAAATCACATCGCAGTGATCGTCAAGTAGAACTTGGAAAATTACTCGATGTTATTTCAAATTTCCCATATGTTATTAGAAGTGCCGCTATTGATATTATCAAAACATATATACCATATACTATTGCATTAATAGTTTTAATTGGATATATTTTCTCAATAGATAAACAATTTGGTTATTTACAAATTGCTACTTTTTTTGTATATAGTCTTACAATATGGTTAATGAGTAAAAGTTGTATTAAAACCTCTAAGCAATCTTATATTGATTATATGAATCTTTCTGAAACCGTTCAAGACAAAATTATCAACATAGAATCTGTATATGCCGCTCAACAAGAAAATCATGAAGTTGAACACTATAAACAGAGAAATTCAAAAAATATGAACACATATCGAGATAATTTAAGAACACTTTGGAAATTGAGAGTTTGCGAAGAACTTATTATAGGCGCATCATTTATAGCTTTTAATTATATGATAATTAAAAGAAATATTCCCAAGAAAACAGCAATTGCCCTTTATGTTGCTGAAATTTATTATTTTATTAGAATTTTACAAAATACACAAAGTAATATAGTCGGATTGTTTATGCTAATCGGTGAAGGTAAAGCTATGACTGACTTCATGGATACTCTTGTATTAGAAGGTAATGAAGATATCTCAAATAACAATTCTACAACTAAGGGACGCATTAACAAAACTCATATTACAAAAAATATTGGAGGTCAATCATTAGTTATTGAAAATGCTTGGTTTAGATATGATTATAGTGGACCATGGGTCCTTGAAAATTTCAATTTTTCCGCTAATACTGGTGATAAAATATGGATTAAAGGCTCTTCTGGTTGTGGTAAGTCAACTTTGTTTAAACTTATTTTAGGAGGATTAACACTTAATAAAGGAACCATTACACTTTTTGGTAATTCAGACCCTAATACTATAAGAGAAAATACCAGTGTTGTTGACCAACATACTAAATTATTTCACGATACTGTTATTAGAAACATTATGTATGGCAATAATGCTACAGAAAATGATGTTAAACGTATTCTTAAAAAATTAAACACTAATATTTTTGATAAACTACAAGATGGCTTATATACTGATGCCGGAGTTGGTGGCGAAAATTTGTCCGGCGGACAAAGACAACTTACAATCCTATTAAGATGCTATTTTAGACCCGCTACAGTAGTATTGATGGACGAACCAATTAGTGCTATCGATGAAGAAAATATGGAGGTTATTTTAAAAGCCATTGAATTAATATCAAAAGGCAGAACGCTTCTTGTTATATCTCATAGCGATAAAATTAGAGATGTAACCAACAAAGTTGTTAAAGTATGTTAAATTATTGTATCAACATGCATTATCATTTTCCAATTTTCAATTTTTTTTGAGGTATTTTCATTTATATATTTGGAAAATTTAAAATACAAAATCTCACCTAAATAATATTCGTTTATTACTCGATTATAATCTATTCTTGTGCTACAATTTGATATATCTATAAATTTGTTTATACTACTGTTTAATCTTTCTATAGTCTTTTTCTTTTCATCTTGTCTCTTAATTTTTTGTATCTCCTCTGTTATTTTGTCACATATTTCAATTAACAGTTTTATTGGAAATACATTGCGAGGATTAGTCATTATTATTGTATCTACACAATCTATATATTCATTTGTTATTATAGTACTCATTATTTCTATCAATACTTGTAATCCTTCTTCTTCGTAATTTATTTGTAATAATTTCTTTAGTTCACTATATGTTAAATAACTAAGTATATGATAATCTAATTCAATCGGTATTACATTTGTTATGTACATAACTATTGTTACATACTTAATGCTGAATCATCATCAAAAATCATATGAGTACAATCATTATCTTCTTGCTCTTTTAATTTAATACCAATAAACACCTTTTTTCCATTGCTTGTTTTTAGTGTATATCTTTTCTCTAAATATACTTGTAATTCCTTTCTACTTGGTGGTTTATCCGAAATAGTCCTTTTATGCCAAATCTGAAATATAGAAAATAATTCACATAACTCTATTGAAGAATTATCATCTTTATCTATATGTTCATTTAAGAAATCACCGAAATTATCATTCATTTCTTTATATTCATTTGTAGCACATCTAACCGCTTCTGGTTCAAAATATCCATTTTGACGATATAATTTATGATATTCCGTTAATAACCAAAAAAATGGTTGAGCCCATTCTTTTAATTTTTTCCCTAAATTATGATCAATTGGAAATTCATTTGGACATTTTGGATCTGGGTTTTCAACAAATCTTGAACCAAATTTTACAACTTTAAGCCTACGCCAAGTTCCACCATCCTCTGAAGGTACTTTTGGTAATTGATTACAAGTCAAAAACATCGTAAATTGTGGAAAAAATTCTATTGGTTCTTTATGTAAAGTCCTAACAGTAATCTTATCACCACCCGTATATTCCTTCATAATACCTACTTGGATTTGCGCATTTCCTTCAGGTTCTTGCAATACAACAAATCTTTTTGACCTAAGTCGTGCTATCTCTGGCTGAGGTGTACTCGCACTTCCACGTTTTCCAGTTAATGCCGCAATCGGTAACTTTGCACAATATTTTCCAAATGCATTTTCAAATAATTCAATTAATTTAGATTTACCATTACCACCAGATCCAATCCATACATGAAAATGTTCAAATACAATATTACCATCAAGACAATTTGCTAAAACCTGTAAAACATAATCTCTAACATCTTTTTCTGGAAGAATCTGTTTTAAGAATTCTAATATTTCTTCAACTATAGGATCAGTCCAATGATATTGCTTCCATTCAACATCCGCACATAAACTTATATAGTCTTCACACCTTGATTCTCTAAAAGTTCCATTTTCTAGATTATAAACACCATTTTTTAATGAAACTAAACTTTTATGTGTATTCAATATATCCTCAAACTTATCAGAGTCAAAAGCCAAACTTCTGTCTCTATCCCAATATAATTGCTCCGAAGCTTCATCTAATATTTGTTTTCTAAATTTTGCAGCACGTAGCTGACTTGCTACATTCAATGTATCACTCGCTATCATGTCGTATCTTTCACAATTCGGCTCACCTTTTTTTCGTTCTGCCAAATATTTATATTTTTTACTTACTTTCATAAAATTATTATATAATTCATCAGACAACTTCTTTTTTAAACCAATGTCTGCATCACCCTTTACCCAAATATTTCCAGTAAACTCCCACCAAGCTCTATCTGCATAATTAGAACAAATGAAATAATGTCCATATTGTTGTTTTAGAATACTCGCAATGCCATATACCAAACTTGTATTATCTAATTGTCTCTTTCCTTTTGTTCCTTTTTCAAAACTTGCACCTTGAACTGTTTTACAAATGAAATATTCTAAATCACTTTGAATTATTTCGATATATCCTTTCAAATTATCATTTTTTGCCCACATATGTAATGAACCTACACCAATCAATATACCATGCCCTCTCATTGTATTCCACCGTTTTTCACATTCACTACGCGCAATATTTGAATATTCTGGCACTCTTTCACTAAACGATATCCATGTATCCAATAAATCATCACTTATATTATGTAAACACCATCCTACTTCCATCCAAGAAAAATATTCTTTTGCCCTTTTTACATTTAAAATACCAACCAATTGTTGTACAGTTTTTAAATTTGTTTCCGATGCTCCTCTATTATCATTCGTAAATCTTCTTTGTGTACCACTTTGTTCCACTTTTTGAGCTTCATAGTCTGCTTTGAAACATTCAACCGCATCTTTTCTTTCCTCTTTTATAGAAGCAACATCAGCCATTGTAAAACGCCTTATTGACAATAATTCAACCAATTTTAAAGATGGAGTATAATATTCAGACGTTTCTAATCGTATCGGATGTATTTCACCAAGATCATCATCACATAAATATTGATATATGCCCGTCAAATTATATGGACGCGCATCCTTTTTATAACTTCCATACATCATCCACCCATTTTTCTCTAATACAGCTACATCAATTATATCCTCAATATCATTTGTTGCTCTCTCAAACATATGTTTCGCAGCTATTAACAACTCGTCTCTAATAAGATGCTGTATGTAAGGTTCTGTTACTATAAATGGAAACATTATATGTACTCCATCCTTTACCTTTTGTTTTTGAACGGTTGGTGTATCCTTTTCACAAACATACGCATCAAACGCATGATGAGGAGCATCTATATATTTTGATGCTATTCCTACAGCAGCTTGAATAAAATTCAATATTGACTCTTGGGTATAACCCCGCACGATTCTTTTACCTCTAACAATTGTTTCATCTTTAGGAAGAGTAAGGTCAAGGTCATATAATACACAACACAAATCGTTATGGCTCTCTATTAAATCACACTTTCCTGTTTGCGAAAAGACATGTTCGTAATATTTTTTATGAAATGTTGAAACCTCTTCCTCAGGAATATAATAACTCCCAGTAAAATGAGTCATTCCAAGGTGAGAATATCGTTCACCTTTTGAAACGCGATAATTAGAAATCCAAGATTTAAACCCCATCATGAGTATTATGAATATAACATTATATTCTGTTCAATTCATACTTATTTTTTAGAGAGGGTTTGCTTTTTTCCCAGGCAGTTTTTACGTATTTTCATTTTTCTCTAAGCTTAGTATAACCCACCGATTTTGTAATTTTTAGTGAAGTTTTATAAAAAATCTCATATGTATTTTTACATTCTCATTTCACCTTAAATATCATAAATAATTTGACTATCTTTTTCTTCTTGACTATGTTGTTTTTTATATATCCCAAAAATCGCATTGTTTAACTCAGAATATGGGTCACGAGTTCTAAAATGTCTTGCTATATTTATATATAGATCAAATCCTTCTATATCCATCAATGACTGCCCATTATCATTTAGTGTCCAATTATTAATCAAACTACCAATAGCATATTCATTCAAATCGTCTTTTGTTGGCCAAATAGATTCTTCTAAATCTTCTACAAATGAACACGCAAAACGAGCTAAATCAAATGCTGGGTGTGGCTTAACTTCCTTATTAGTATTAAAACATTTACAAGCAGGAGTTGTATATTGACCTCCTGCTTCACCGTCTTCATCAAATACATCTCCAATGTAATATTTTCCATTTAAAGTATAAGTACTTCTACCAAAATCTATAATTTTCATAATATAACCATACGTTGGTACTTTGTATTCTACTCCATTTCTTACATAATAAATGTGTGTTTCACTTGTTGAAATTCCCATTACATTTTGAATATGTAAGTCATTGTGAACAAAATCAATATTTTTGTTCGCACAACATAATCCCGCACATATTTGAAATATCCAAGAACTTAATCTATTCATTACAATCCTTTTCCTAAAATTACGTATTAATACAGACTTTTTAGTATTTCTTACATTGTATATTAATTCATTTATTAGATCTTCGAATGTTTTATCAAACTTTTCCATAAAAACTATTTGAACTGGTACTTTTGGATGTACCAAATAATATTTTGCATCATCATCAACCTCCGATTTCATTGGAATCGAAGATTCGGGGATTTCTATTGCATATGAATCCAAATCGCATACTTCTATGTTATGCGATTCTTCTTCTAAATACTTAGACATAATTTTTTTATCATCACATCTCTTTTCATCTACTATTTTTAACCTATATTTTCCATTATTTATAATTCTCTGGAACCATTTCTCATTTACTAATGATAAATATTCATCCGTTATTTCTTCCTCATATTCAGAATAAATACCACTATATATTCCATATATATGTCCATAATGTGGGGTTTTGTTTTCATTTCTTAGTTTATTCAAAAGAATACTACATAAAGAATCAATATAGGCTGTATTTTTCATACTATTCACTTTATTGCACAAAGATACATATTTCATAGTATTACAATTTGCTAACCAATGATGACTATTATATCCAGTATACTCATTTCTACACAAAGCTACTGGCTCTAAAATCGGTGTACATTTTATATGAAATAACACTTTTTTTTCATTTCCAGAAGAATCTGTTATTATACCTTTATATGGATACGATTTTATTACTTCTATTATTCTATTTTCCAATTTTACTGTGCTCCATTTAGATATTTGTTTTTTTTGTGATTTTTTGATGAAAGGTATGTAAGCTTGTAGATTATCTATTTCAAGCTCATTCCTTTTTAAAAATTTTTCTACTAATAAACATCTTTCATTAGTATATTCAATTTTCATTATAATTCTAATGTCTATTAATATAGATTTGTTACCGCACCTATGTTTTTATACAAAATCTGTGTACCCATTTTACTTTTGCTGTAGCTATTTCTATAATTTTTTCATTATTAATACAAAAAGGACTTGCATGTTCAAGCGCATATGGAAACTTATTTACACACAATGAAACCAAATTTAAATCATCTTTCAAATTATAAGGTATATACTTCAAAGCATTTCCATTTTCTAATAATGCAACAGTCACCAAAAATCTTTTCTTTTTTATTTTGCACATATTCATTTGTTTCAATCTAATACCATTTTCTCTTAATGCTACAAAAGCAAAATCATCTGAATTCATATAATGAACAAACTCTTTTGGAACAATCTCTTTTCTATTTATAATACTATTCAATCCTTTTTCATATTCTAATAAATTTTCTGAATACATACTATCCCAAATCGAATAACGTATACTAAATGGTACAAAACGTATTAAGGTTCTACCTTGTATGCTATTTTCTATTGCATATTTTACATATTCCTTTTTCGATCGAATGCTTTTTGGAAAATATTCAAATAAATCACCATTATTTACTCGACACAACTCTTTAAAATCATCAATGTTTGGATTTTGGTTTGTACTACTAAACAAAATTAAATCTTTGAATGTCAAAAAATGTAAAATATCTGCTACAAATATCAATCTACTTTTTTTCATAATTATAGAATGTTACTAATATTTTTAGGATCCAGAAGACCGTTTTCTATATAAAAATTTGGAGGTGCATTTTTTGAAACTATTATATAACTAAACACTTCTTGCGCTTTCATAAAAGAGCTTATTGATTTTAAATAACATCTTATTATTATTGATTGTTTTGAATCATCAATACTATCTTCTATCGGAATAACTACTATTTCCTCACTATTATAACCTTCCCAAGATATACTTTCATCCATCCAAAATATCGATACATCTTTTAAATTCATTATTTTTTCAATTATACTGTTATAATTACCATAATACCAGGTTATATATGATATGTTGTTAACTCTATCATTTACATTTATATTTTCGTTATCCAAAATATTGTTATAAAATCGTATTATTTTTGATATTAAAATACCTATCAACAATATAGTTATTGAAGCTTTTGTTTGTGGTGAGAAACATTTGTCTTGTATCGAATCCAATAAAGTATGTAAAGCCATTATCTTTTGTGTCAACTCTTTTGAATATGGATTCTTAATATAACGATTTATTCCAGATAATAACTGAGATATTGTACTTACAGATAATTCTTTTAATGTATTATTAATCAATTCATTCAAAATTGTTATTTCATTTTTCTCAGAATTTTCTGATTTTTCAGTACACATTTTTTCATATTCCTTATCAATATGATCTAAATTAAGCTTTGATTCCCAATTATTTATCATTCTTGACAAAATTAATTTGACTTCAGTTATTTTGGGAATTTTTTTGAATATATTCTCTTCAGTCATTGTTCTCTAAATACAAGGAATTCTTTATATTTTAGCATTCACCTGTTTATCATAAATTATATATTGTATCTTATTAGATTATGAATAATAAGGGTATTATTAACCTACAAAAAATTGTTCGTATATCTATAGATTTTAGATATAAACATAGTCTATTCATTACTATAATCAATTTATCAAAACATCTCACTCAAATTAAACACCCCCTTACCAAATTATTTGAAATTAAAGAAATTTATATTGGATTTTTAAATAAACTAATTAACAAAGAAGAATATAACAAAATATGGCAAATGTTAGAACTACTTAGAATAGACCATGGCGGATACTATTCTCTTTTATTTTTACCATATACTAAAATCAAATTATTTGACATTATTGCCAATTGGGAACAATATATGCATTCTTGTTTTACAGTTACTAAACTTAAAGAATCTAAAGATAATTATCCAATACCTGTGTTTTACCTATCACAAATAGATGATTCATCATCTGATTCTAATAATATTGTGTCAAATATTAATCTAAAATGGAAATCATACATATTATCTGGATATTTTATTGATGACCCTTTACAACTTTTATCATTTTCACCATTAACAATCAAAAACAATATCAAACATATTGAAAATCTTAATGATATTAAAACAAAATTGTATAGAACCTGTCTTATTCCATATTTCTTGTGTTCTGACAAAAATACACATAACTCTCTAATTCAATTTTTAGATAGAATTCTGAATCTTTATGATATTTTTTTGAAAAAAGCAATATCATCTATTGCTTGTGATTTTATGGAAATTAATGAACATGAACAATATTGTTTGTTATATCTATTTTCAATTGGAGACGAGAAAAATGTTTTTATTTCAATTTTACTTTATACAATATTGATTAAAGAATCACCAAATATTGCCAATATTTTACTCCAAAAACTTCCTTTTAAAACCCAGCAAATTATAAATGAACGCATAAATATTGCAGATGAAAAACTAAATAATATTAACCAAGAATCTAATGAAAAATATTATGAAATCAGAATTTGTGCACTTAATTGCTCAGACAATATTAAGAAAATAGCTATAGAAAAACTTAGAGAAATTCAATCTAAACCTGCGGATATAACTAAACCACAACTATTTCTTGACAAGCTTTTAGAAATTCCTTTTGGAATAGTAAGAATTGAATCTCAATTTAAAATTCTAAAAATCTTTCTTAAACAAATTCAATTTTATGTTAGAACAATCGAATCAAATCCACAAGTATTATATCCACATACATGGACAGAATTGCGTATGTTCTTCACAACTCATAATGAAATATCTATTCTCAATTCTACTTCCTCTAACTTTATTATTAAACTCATTAAAAATTTGAAAACAATACTTAATCTTAAATCCCTTAAATATACAAATGAATTAGGAAACAAATTTACAGTTTTTATTACTAAAAAACATAATTCTGATATTACATACGATTTTCAAAAATTCCTTAAATATTCTAATCAAGAAACAAAACAAATTACATCAAATATAGTTTCGGATTTACTTGATTCCTCAGAATATATCAAATATAAAAAACAATGGAATGATGTACAAAAAGTTATAGCAGATACACAATCTCATGTTAAAAAAACTCTTGAAAATGCTATATATGGTCAAACTTCTGCAAAAAGAGCTATTGAGCAAATTATTTGTGAATGGATTACCGGACATTCTAAAAGAGGATATTGCTTTGGATTTGAAGGACCACCCGGTGTTGGTAAAACTTCTTTAGCAAAACAAGGATTAAGTCAATGTTTAATTGATGAAGACGGAAAAAAACGACCATTCTTTCTAATAGCACTTGGAGGATCTACACATGGTGCCAGCTTAGAAGGATATGGTTATACATATGCCTCATCTACTTGTGGTAAAATTATTAATACCATTATTCAAGCAAAATGTATGAATCCAATTATATTTTTTGATGAATTAGATAAAATTAGTAACACACCACAAGGTCAGGAAATTATTGGCATTCTTGTTCATTTAACAGATCCTACACAAAATACAGAATTTGTTGACAAATATTTTGATGGAATATATATTGATTTGTCAAACATACTCTTTATTTTCTCATATAATGATCATTCTAAAGTTGATCCTATATTGTTAGACAGAATACATACTGTTCATTTCGAATCTTTCGGAACAACGGATAAAATCAAAATTTGTAAAAACTATATTATACCCGATTTATATTACACACTTGGACTTGTTGAAACTACTATTAATATACCTAATTATATTCTTGAAACAATTATTGAAACTTATACACGAGAAGCTGGTGTTAGAAAACTTAAGCAAATTCTATCAACAATGCTAAGAGAAATTAATATTAGAGTTCTTAGAAATGAAATTGAAACACCTGTTCGTATTGATAATGAGCTAATTACAAAAGATATTCTTTTAGATTACAAACCCATTAAATCAACCAAAATTATATCTTCTCCAACTGAAGGCACTGCCGCAGGATTATTTGCTATTACAAGTGGAGGTGGTGGTATATTACATATTGAAATTAAACATTGTCATAATAATATTAGTCAAAATGTAGGAAAGCTTGAATTAACTGGAAATTTAGGTAAAATTATGCAAGAAAGTATACGCGTATCACACACAACTGTTTGGAATATTATTAATATTGATAAACTTAAAGCACTCAATATTAATATCAATTCCGATTCCAATATACATCTTCATTGTGCTGAAACATCTACACCTAAAGATGGACCCAGTGCCGGTGTTGCCATTTGTGCCGCCATGATTTCTTGTATACTCAAAATTCCAGTCAAAAATAATATTGCTTTCACTGGAGAAATTGATTTAAATGGTAATGTTTATGCTGTAGGCGGTATTAAAGATAAATTGCGAGGAGCTTATGTTGCCGGTATTACTCTTGTTTTTTGTCCATTTGATAACATATATGATGTAGAACTAATCGATAGTATTACCGATGATTGGATAAAATATCTTGATATTAAATTTATCAAAACTATTCTTGATATTAATTTTCTAAGATCATCATTTACAAGTGATGTTACACTTTATATGCATAACAATATTTCCAATTTTATTAGGTCTTCTATATCTGCTCCACAACTTCAATTATTAGGTAAAGAATAATTAAATGCTTTCCTAAATAATTGAGAAACAAGCATATTATTTTTCAAAATATCTTCTTTTTTCATATTTAAAAAACTTTCTGGAAATCCTGGAGAAGTATTATACAAGGGTAAAAAATATGAATCATAAGAAGGATCCAAAATTTCATTTGACATTAGTCTAACATTTGTTATTTTCTCCCCACGAACATCACGCTCTAAATTTATTGAGTCCACATGATAATAATCCCAATTCGAATTTTTTCTTAAATTCTTAATAACATCCCAAATCAATTCTCTTCCTAATTTATGGTATCTATAATTTGTATTCAGCTCTATTTTACTATCTAAAAGCTTATTTGCATTTTCTAAACATTTTTTTACTAAAATACCATTCTTTCTCGATATCATTGCCCAATTTGCCGGTTTTCCATAACCATTTTTTGCAAACATGTTATTCAACATTAAACCATGATAACCAAAACCAACATAATCTATTTCTTTTAACTTTTTCACCAAAGGTAGTAATGACTTGAATACTATTATATCCGAATCTAACCAAATACCACCATATTTATTCAAAATTGCCAAACGAATATAATCTGCCTTTTGAGGTATTGTTAAACCATTCAAATCTTTTCTTAAAGATGGTAAATAATTTAACACACTATTCTCGTCTAATATTGTTACACTAAATTCTTTACCACAATTTCTTAAAACACTATCTATACACATTTGTATGTACTCTGGCTTTTCATGACCAGACTTGTTCTCCCAGTATAACCATATGTTCTTAGGTATATTTCCTATTTTTTCTATTTCTATTACTTTTTTTTCATTTTTAGTTACTATTCGCTTCAAGAAAAACAATATTAATGGCGTTATTATACACAAAACTATACATATACACATCGACAACCTATTAAACATATTTATTACCAATCATAATTAATCTAATATACCAACATATGTAACTGTTTTTTTCACAATGTTTCCTTTTGGAAACAAATCAATTAGTTCTTTTGAATTATTTCCTTCTTGTCCCAATTTATCTTGTAATATTTGGATTCCATTTGCTAGTTTTTGACAAAATATTACTGCATTATCTAATTCTTCATCCATATCTTTGAGAACATCTGTATTAATATTCGATTTCTCCAAACCTTCCATAATTTTTCCCAAAGAACTATCTTTTATAGAATTCCATAACAAATGTGATGTTTGACTCCAAGTTATTGTTATATGAATAGTTGTATCATATCTTGAAATTGAATCTATGTTGATTTTTTCACCATTTACAAGACTTAATTCTATATTTGGCGTTTTACTATTAGTTATTACATCCCAATAGCGCGTTCCACATTTTGATTGAAATAATGGTCGAATCACATGGTAAAAATATACACCCGAGGAATCTTCTCTTCTTTCATATTGCCATAAATATTTCCTACTTTTTTCAAATCCAATCATTGTAAAAGAACCCCGTAAAATCATTATAATAGTCTTTGTAAAATATCTTTTATTTTTTTAATGAAAGAACTATTAGCAATCATAATAATACTTCTCATGTATATATCTATACAATTAACATCTCAACATAAACAACCTGTCATAGTTTCAAAAAAAGAAGTTGTCCAAAAACCCCTATTACAAAAGGATGTTCAAACAATTGTTGAAACACCACAACATATTCAACCTGAAAAATCAATTCATAATATACCAACAGTAATCGTCAACAATCCACAATGTCATCAGTCCGTTAAAACTAATCCACCTAATGGAATCCCTATTAATGTACCAACCAGAGGACCATCTGAAAATTATAGACAAATTGGTGTACTAACTAATTCCGATAATTCTGAAATAATACCACTATTTGGTAAAAGAATTTATTGTGGAGCTACAAAATGGCTTTATTATACACAAACCAATAAGTTTGTTAGTGTACATTTACCCATTTTTAAAGACAAAAAAGACTGTAGTGCTGAATATGGGTGTGATGAATTATTTGACAAAGATACTGTTAGTGTACCACAATTCAATGACTCATTCACAGTTACGCTATATCACCTTGAAGAACAAAGATATATTCCATATATAAACTAATTTTAAGATATAGTTACTATAGTTACTATAACATAGAATGGGTAATAATCAATCCAAATTTCTGTTTAAAGATAGAACAGACTTTATAGGGCATTACACTACATATATTGGACTTGAGCTTGAATTAGACACTTCAGATGATTCTAATTATGACACAAATATTGAGATGAGTTTTTCAGAAACAAATAGTTATGATGACGAACAGTCATTTGATTCGGATATTAGTAGCCTTACATCAGATCCAAGCTATAGAAGAAATAGATGTTTTCAAGAACATTATAACGATTTCTATGATAGTGAATCCTAGTTTATGCGTATTATGCTTGTATACAAAACTTGTTGTTATATCTATGGCATTATCAAAGACTAATAACAATATTAGACTTTTAACGGATGAAAACATTGAATCATTAAGAATTAGAGGTTATATTTCTCACCAAACATATTCAAGTAATAATGGTTTTGACATATTGAATAAATTATCAAGATACAATATTAATCCTACACCATACCTGTCATTATTTAATGGCCTTAATCAAACCGGTGTACAAAATATTAATAGATTTATTTGTCTAAATTGGAAAAATATTGCTGAATCTTTACAAGACGAATCCATTGATTTTCAAAATAAAGATACAATTCAAATATATAAATTTTTCATTGACACCGAAAAACAACATAGAATTCTCTTTTTTATTGAAATTGTATACAAATATTTTTTTCCAGCTCAATAGTATATGACTGCAGGAAATAAACAAAAAGGTGGCAATATGCCCTCGGGTAATAACGCGGTGGGTCGTTCGTCATTTTCGTTCCAAAGCTTGACAAATTGGCTACGTGGTTCGTTCAATATATTTACTCCTAAAAGAACTGATATTGTAAATGCTCCAAATCTTAGCATCCAAGAAAGAGGTACTCGCGTCGGAGACAGACGCCCATATCCACTATTAGAACCTTTAGGTGCTAATTCACAATTAAATGTTCAACCAAATCCTTATTCTGTGAACATGGATCATAGTTATGGAACTGGAGCGAAACAAGTTCGACCTCTTCCTATTTCGGGAGGAGGCAAAAAGAAAAGAAAAACTCTCCGTAAGAAGCCAAAAAAAGGCGGCAAAAAACTTAAGAGAAAAACTAAAAAAAACTAATTTTTAGTACATATTTACTTTTTTGGAGGAGTTAATACTGCACCAGAAGGTATCGCTACACGAGTAAACTCGGGTTGATTCATAGGTAATGAATTAGGATCGCTTCCAGTATATTGCTGGAAATTATCAGGAGGTATACACGAATTTGCGTCAAATTGTGTTGAATTACCTGGTCTTTTGGATTCATCAATACCAAGACATAAATTTTTACATGGACCACATCCATTTGCAGCCCATGCTTCTTTTGAATTCATATTCATTAACTTTACTGCGTTTTGTGTTAAATATGACCTATAATCAGAACCAGTTACAAGATTATTTTCATATCTAACTTTCGAGTTTAAAGTGTTGTTTGCTTCATAATTAGTGAAGTGTCTACCATCAGCCATTCTTGGGGGGCATTTGCGATAATTTGGATTACGAAAGCAGTCCATTATTAATATGTAAAATAAAAAACTACACCGTATTTATATTGTCACAGGTATAAAAGTAATTCTACAATTATTAATTAATTATGTTCACACCACATAACGAAAATCTTTTGTTAACTTTAAGAAATTTTTTCAAATATGAACCAGGAATTGATAGTATTGTTTCCAATCAAAAAAAGATAGCAATCTACATTTTTATTAAAAATAGATTAAAACTGGTTCAAAAAGCATTCAATTCACTTAAAGTTAATAATCAACAACTATGTCAAAACTCTAATGATTCGTTTAAAATTTGTATTGGTAGAATACAAAAATATGATTGTGGTTACAATAAATCGTGTGTTGGAAATATCATTTCGAATTCTGATAATTTTCTTTTTTTACCCGAGGATATTGAACATACTTTTCTAAAATTTTTCGCGAAAATCAATGATATTGTCATTTTCATACATAAAGGTGTTAGAGCTCATTATGTATGTCCATTATTCTATGAAAAACTCAATAAATTTAATTTTATGAGAATTAATGGTATTATAGATACAGATGGTCATCATATTAAATTTATATTAAGAGGCCAAAAACATCGTTTTTATAACAATAGAAAAAGACCACCTGGTAATTTTATTACTTTTTGTATTAAAAGAAAGAAAAACTATTTTATACCTATTAAAATTCGTTAAGATTGTTCTTTATATAACAATTTCATCCGGTATCGCTCCGTGTAATCTTAGCAAAAACCTATTTACCTTTTTCTTTGATATATTGTATTTTGAAAAAATTTTTAAATATTTTTGCTGTAGTTCGTTTAAACCCGATTTTGATAAACATGGCAACCAACTATGCCACTCTGTTTCGTCTTTAATCTTTTTTCTTGCTTGTTCTAATTCAATTGCTTCTATTATGTAATACAAAATGTATATATATTGCTCCTCAGGATGTGGATACAACAATCTTGGTAGAACACACATATTAGAAGTTGATTGACAGTTTGATAATACCATACTCTTTATAGTCGTGTTTTGTACCTTGAATGTAGGATATATACATTGTAAAAGAGATGCGTATATTGTATTATTTGTACCTGATAATGATTCTCCGGCCGCTAAATTTTTCATACACATAGTCGCTATTTCATGTGAAATTTTTAAATCTTTTGTTTCATCTTGGTCTAAACCTGCAAATACATGACTTGGCATTAATAATCTAATCAAAGAACCTTGCGATTTTATAATATCTTGTTTTCGTGCCCAAGATTCATCTTGGTTACAAAGATCATTGAAACATTTTGTTACAATATTTTTGTCTATCTTACAACAATGATAATTGTTTTTTGATAAAGATTTTGTTAATGCATATTCGCGACATTTCCTCATTAAAGAATATATATTTCCTTTCGAATTAAATGTTTCGTTTATTAATTCATCTGGAATAGTTTTTAGTCCATATACTTTACCATATTCTTTCAATATATACTCCAATTCTTCTTGAGACTTTTTTTGATAATTGAAAACAACACAATTTTTTGTCATATACGATAAAAAACGCTCACTTATGTAATTCTTATTTAAAATACATATTACTGGTGTTACAAAATCTATATCTGAATTCAATTTTAGCATATCATCATAAAAAGCTTTTTCTGTTATCACATGTAAATTATGAATTACAACTACATCTTTTTTTCCAGTCAAATAATACTCAATATTTCTATTTGTTACAATGTGAAACAATTCATTTACAAATGTTTTTTTCTTAAAACGACTATGATCTTTGTCATAAATACAATTTATATTTATACATCTATAACCATATTTATTAATAATATTACGCACATCAGTCTTCTTACCAACTCCAACATCTCCAATTAAGTGTACCAATGATGGTTTTATTTCATTATTTGCTACTTTACAAAACCAATCTTCTAAATTAATATAATTGCTAATCTTGTTCATCTATTTCAAAACTCTTAACTTTCTTTTAAATCTTTTTTAGCAAAGAAGAAAAATACAAATAAAAAACAATAAGTCATGAAAATATAACACAAATAAAATAATACTTTTACTTCTTGAAAGTTTACACTATTTGTAATTCTTGAAGCATTAATATCATTAATAACATTTATTTCATATTCTAAGTGTATGTTTCTACAAAATACACAAGTTCCCATTCTTTGATTAAAATGCCAATCAACATAACATTTCTGACATAAACTGTTTTTACAACAAGGCATTTTGTATATTGTTGATTCTTCTAAAAAACATATTGGACATTCGAGTATTATATTAATATTTTCATTTTCATATAATGGTGACACTATTGCTTCTACATCACCCATTAGATTAATTATTGATTATTATCTTTCCGCTTCTTACACCACAACCAATCCCATAAACTTTTTCTTTTCTCCTCTTTTTTCTTATATACTGTTGTGTACTTATGAGTATACTTATAAATAGACTTTAACCTATTATGAACACTTTTCCTCTTATATTGCCTTCTTATATTATGACTATTTGATACAATTATTGGAGGTTTTGAATTAAAATAAAAGGTATCTTTCTTCATAGCAAACCCGTCTTCTTCAAATTTATCTACTATTATTTGATTCTTTGAATAACAGCAACATTCTTCTTTCTCTCTATACATAGACCTATCAGAGAATTATAAGAAATATCTATTTTAAAACATAGTAGTATGCATTCCGGGAGGTCTGTTTGGTACTTCTATTTTATTTATAATTTGTGCGTTAAACATTGAAATTATATATAAAAATGTTCTTGTTCGATTTTCTTCGTGAGAAAAATATATTAGCATACCTTTGTAAGGTAGCATTTCTCTTACTTCACAACCAGGTATATCTAACTGATATTTTTCCTTTGTTTCCATATTATAAAACATTGCTTTCGGTTTTTTTGTTAAAGAACTTCCTATTAAATATCCTCTATATTCATTAACAAAATCCATACGTAAATTAGTATCGTATATGTCTACAACACTATTATTTGTAATATTTATTGTTACCTCTTTCATAATAAGTTCCAAACAATTTGCATCTACACTAACATACTCTAAAAATTTGTAAATAAACGGTAAATATATTTTATACACATTATCTGATAACTTTTCTATATGATTTATATGAAATATATCAACATATTCATCAAGAGAAATTACAGAACATTTGTTTAAATCTATATCATATATTATAAATCCCGCCTTATTCAATTGTGGATCTAATGGTAAATCAACTACCTCTTCCATATATTTATTAACATTTCCAAGACCAGTGCTTGTTAACGGAAAAATATAATATTTTTCATCATCTGTTTTTACAGCATCATGAACTAATACTGGATATTTTTTTGTTGACCATGGGATATGATATGTATTGTTAATTTTAATAGGGTATTTATGTGGAAAATTGTAAGAAAACATAGTTTTATTATCTATCATATGTGCAGCCATTCTTGAAATTGACCATGACTTATGAGCAAAACAGATACGGTTTTCTTCATCATAATATAATTTTGCTGGTCTACATGTTTCTTCTGTTGCATAATAAAAATCATTATGCTTTAAAACAATTGTATTACATGTTCCCGATTCTATACTTGTTTTTCCCCACAAATATGCGCTAAACATTTTTGAAAACATCTTAAAATAATCTCTTTCTATAAAATATCTTAAAGGAAAACGAAAAGAGCTTTTCTCGATTGATAAGTCAGATATTGTTATATTATCATTCTTAAAGACAACACTTGTTATTATACCATCACCATCAAATTGCGTTGATAATCCTGGAATAGCTGCAGGACCATTCATTAATATTCTCTTATTCTCTAAACTTGCTGGATATATTATTGATGTAACATAGATTAGCTTTGTTACAATTGTTAATAATTTCATTAGCTAATAATTTATAATTTATAATTTATATTAATAACAACTCTATATAATTTTATTAATACTAATATGTATTATCTATTTTTATACTCTTTAGTTTTTGTAGCTAATTCTCTAAAACCAACCAGTGTAAAATATAATGCATTAGTTCCTAAAACTGAAGTAGATAATATATTTACAAGGCATAATTATAACCAAATTCTGGATATCTTTACTGATTTAAACGATTATTCAAATAATATTATAAATCAAACTCAAGGAATAGATAAACGCATGTATCAAGGAATGGCTACCAACTTAAGAAACGGTAAATATTATGCAAGCAAAATGAAGGACAACTCTACAGTCTATTTGGGATGGACGCCTTTACAGAAAGATTCTATAATGATAAAATTTAGTAGACCAAAAAAAAATGATAATGAAAATATTAGTTTTAGAAAAGTGCCACTTTATTTCATTTTTTTAGAACCAAAAGACAAAAAACTATCAGTTACAAGAATTATAAGAAATCCGTCAATAGATATGCCAATTAATATTCAACTTATAAGAAAACATCTTGAAGAACTTGCCGAAATCTCTAATACAAAACTTAACTTAACTCCACTAATGTTATATGATAGTGGAAGATGGTATTTTGAATTCTGTTTTAATTATAATCTTACACAAATAAATTTGTTATAAGTACTAATCTATATTTTGCTTATTTTTAGTATACATTAAATACAATATACCATGATATGTTATTAGTGATAAAGGTATCGTTGTATCATATATAAGATGTCCACCATATTTTTCTATAAAATTATCACAAAAAACAGCCTCAATCCATCCAATTATAGTGATTGGTAAGTGTATTATGATTGCCTTTATATCATAAAGTATATTCTTATTATCCAAGTTTAATTCGGACAAAGAGGCTGTTAACATCAATGATGTTTGAACATAAGAAAAACTATAATTAAAAGGTACTGCAAATACTAGTAATATTGTATGAATTATGGCACTAATTCTCCAACGCAAAATATTACCATTCAAATAAGCGACTTTCACTAAAAAATACCAAAAATAATATAATACTAATATTGAAATTAGTTTATAATAAGTTTTTAGACTCGAAATATACCAAGATGGTGTTTTACTCATGAAATTTGAAGCAAATACAAGATTTAAGTGACCTAACCCATGAAAGAATATTGCACAAATACTCGCGTGGACTGGTTCTAATAATTTATTATTTACGATAATATCTGAATCAACTCTAATATTCTTATACATATAAAACAGAATTATTGAGAATATTGTGTCAGAATAAAATGATAAGGCGTGACTTTGATATAAATAGTGACTATGTTTATTTGAAATACAAAAACCATCTTCTATAAATGATTTTGAAAACAAATCTTTTAATGTCATCGAATATAAATAACCAAACTGTAATAACAAAACTAATCCGTGTATATAATCTCCTATTCTAAACATAGTAGTATTTAAGCAAATATTGACTTATATACAATATGTCGAATCCTACGATTTGTTGTATTGGAGATTCTTTAACAGAAGGTACTTATTCGGTTGACTGGGTAACAAATCTTTCTAAAAAACTGCCATCAATTAATGTTATCAATAAAGGCAATAATGGTGAAACATCTGCTGTAGTAATGAGACAGGTATACACTTACACAGAGTTCGTCACAATCGACGCACCGCCACCGCTCACAACCCCCGCTTGGCGACGGCCGCGTCGAGGCGGGACTCCGTCACGTCCCATAGTGCGTCCGCCAACGTATCATCCTTGGCCTGGTCCGAGCGCTTTGATGCGACGGCGCAGTCGTCGAGGTACTCTCCACATGGAACCGACGGCGCTACGGCGGCCCAGACCGTCGTCGCCGCGCCCTGGGGAATGCTCTTGTCCGCCAAGAAGCGGGATACGAGGAAGCCGACGACGCGCCCCAAGTTGCGCCAGAGTGGTGTTCGGATGACGCCCGGGTGTAGCGAGACCGCCGTCACGGTCTCCGGTAAGCGTTTGGCGAGCGCCTTGGCAAACAATATATTTGCGAGTTTCGAGTTACCGTAGGCGCCCCACGGCGAATACTTCACCTGCTTAAAGTCGAGGTCCTGCAGCGTCCACTCCTCGTCGGCGAAGGTGTGCGCTACGCTCGCCACAACGACGATGCGCGACGGTGTTTCCAGCGTGCCCCGCGCCTCGAGCTTGGGTCGCAGCAGACGCGTGAGGTACGCGTGGCCGAAGTGGTTCACACCTATTTGTTTCTCGAACCCATCTACGGTAAGCTCCTTCTGATTCATGGCCATGATGCCGGCGTTCAATACAAGTAAGTCGACGGCATTGACGCGGTTCGCGAAGGCCTTGACGGACGCCAGATCATTAAGGTCGAGTTCCTCGACGTCGATGTCATACCTTCTATACATGTCCTCTCTCGCAGCTTTGCCCGCTGCAACATTGCGACACGCCATTATGACTTTGCACTTCGCGCTCGCTAGTGCTTTGACCGTCTCCACACCAATGCCACTATTCCCTCCAGTGACGATCGCAACCTTGCCCGAGAGGTCGGGTTTAATTGTGGCGATGACATCGGCCGCCGTCGATCTCTTGCCCAGCGCGCTAGGCGCGTTGATGACGTCGCCTCGCGAACCGCGTAGCCAGGCAAACGTATAATCTCCTATTCTAAACATAGTAGTATTTAAGCAAATATAGACTTATATACAATATGTCGAATCCGACTATTTGTTGTATTGGAGATTCTTTAACAGAAGGTACCTATTCAGTTGACTGGGTAACAAATCTTTCTAAAAAACTGCCATCAATTAATGTTATCAATAAAGGCAATAATGGAGAAACAGCTGCAGCATTAAGAAGTCGTATCCAAACTGATGTTATAGATTTAAAACCTGAATTTGTTGTTGTTCTTATAGGAGGTAATGATATTATTGGAGCAACACATACTGAAGCCGGAAAGATGTATGTAAAAATGTTTCCAGAAATTCAAAAAGAACCCCCTACTTATAAACAATACCAAGCTGAAATGGAAACTATTATCCAAAAACTTGATAAAGATCTTCCAAAAGATTCACAAATTCTAGTCTTAAGTCCTCCTCCAATAGGTGAAGGTGGTATGGATTCTCCAGAATGGAACCTTGGAGCAAAAATTTCTCTACTATGTGAAGAAATAGTTCTTGATTGTTCAGATAGAGTGCTTTTTAAAGACTTATATACAGATGTTATGAGAAGTATGCTTTTCAATATTAATGGAGCTTATAGTCCACTCAAACTATCATTGTTCAATATGACATTATGTCGTATATTATCAATATTCTTTAGCTGGGAAACAATACGTTGGTTAAATGGTTACAAATATACAACAGATGGTATACACTTTTGTTCTGAATTTGGAAATATTTGTGAACATATAGTTATTGACTGGTTACTAGCAGATATGAATACAAGATAAGGATTACTTATAAATATGAAATTATGGAAAAAATAAAAAACGTTCAAAACAAAATTAGAACTTTTATATTTGACTGTTTACCAATACCAATAAAGGATATTACGTTAAGCAAACTTGACTCTCTATCGATTACAGATAATCATGTTAATAATTTTATTTCAGGTTCATTAACGATATTTTCGTTAATCATTTATAATTTTATTTATAAATATCCAAGAGCTTTATCCAGTATATTCGCAGTATATCCTATTCATCTTACAATTGAATATATTAGAACACATAGACCACTATTATTAGAACAAAAGAAATTACTAATGACCTGGATATATTTCGCATTATGGGATAATCTTGCATATTTTACAAATAGTTATCCACTTATTAGAATTGCTGGTTATATAGGAATATTTATGAAAAATTATGATGATACTAACAAAAGATCAATCGGAGACTATATTATTATTAAACACGAAGAGATCGTAAAATCAATTAAAGGAAACTCTGATCCAAAAGAACCAGAACTAAAAGACTTTAACTCTGAAAAAGAAGGACTAAAACAAGAAAAAAACGATTAAATATAAGAAGTTTTGAATTACTAAAGATTTAGTTAGACTTTTTTCAACGCTTTTGGAACTTTAATTGTGACTTCTATTTCGTTAGTAGTAGTATTTTTTTTCTTTGTTTCTCCAACAGAAATAACTTTTGAATATAAAGCATTGTATACTGGAGAATCTACCATATAATAATCAAGTTGTTCTAAATCTTCTAACGGAGTATTAACTATTTGAACATCTCTTTTTATATCTTCTAAAAATTCTTTGTTGTTTAGAAGCTCATTAATAACAATATCTTTATCTTCAAAATTTTCGGAATAACTCTTCAATTTAAACGGATAAAGCAAAAATCTAAACATTGGGAAGTTATCAACAATTTTGTTAAAAGATACTACATTTTCTTCACATAATCGGTCTACACAATAATCACGCATAATAGTGCTGATTTTGTTATGTTTTTCATACCAAATTATTGAATGACCCAAATACAAATTGGATAATATATCTGCCATAGTACCAGAAATATATTGTTCAGACTTTAATTTTCCCCCAAGCAATGCTACAAAATTTGCTAAACCTGCAAAATGCATTGTTTGTAAATATAATCTATTTTCATTATATCTAAATCTTAGAGAACCAATTGGTGTTAAACCATTTATTATTGCTTGAAAATACATATTTAAACTATGACTAATCATTGGTATCATTGACTCTTTGAATTTCTTATTATCATCTTCTAATATAGAATCTAAAATATTGTTAATATATGGATGTGATTTATTAATCCCTTGTCCAAAAATAATTAAATTTCTTGTTAAAACATTACTACCTTCCACGGTTATACCAACCGGAATTGCTCTATAAAATTTTTCCATAAAGTTTTGCTTTCCAAGACAAATTGCTGAACCAGCATTTATATCCATTCCATCATTTATAACTTTTCTTGCACGTTCAGTTGATTGTTCCTTCATAATAGCCGACAAAACTGCCGGTTTTTCTCCACAATCTAACAAATGATTTGTTAAAGAAATTGAACATTGAATCAAATAAGTATTATATGCCATATCGACTAACTTTTCCCTAACTCCTTGCATATCAATTAAAGCTCGTTTGAATTGTTTTCTATGTTTTGCATACATTAAAGTTCCATAAAGAGCTGTTTTGGCAGATCCATTAGCAGTTGCAGGTAATGATATTGCTCTACCAACTGCTAAACATTCCATTAACATGTTCCACCCAAAACCAATGTTATTTTCACCACCAATTACTTGATCTATATCAACATAGAATTTTCCTTTCAAAGTTCCATTGGGAAAACCATTATT
>MDSV01027866.1_pt1 | contig 37135 bp, 41 predicted proteins | sample 810851 | NCBI WGS metagenome assembly MDSV01 (sample SAMN05326640, study PRJNA326480) | marine metagenome | isolation source: seawater | place: Atlantic Ocean: North East | collected 2012 | reverse complement strand
TAATCGTGCGCAAATCACTTTGGGTGCCATAAGCCACAATAGAATTGGTGCGCTCGTCAGCTGACAATCCTACAAAGTTAGAGAACTGTAAGGCACTATTAGACTCGCTGCCGCCCAATGAGCTGCGTGCATTTACTGTGTTAGGCGCCTGTGGTTGTGGTGCTTGGTTATTAGCGTTCTCGCTTTGTTTCTCTCGGGCAACTTTCGCGTCTTCCTCACGACCTTCTTCTTGACCAGAGATAATATCCTCAATGATAGGGACGACTTCTTCTGCTTTTGCTTGCCGCAGCTGAAACACTTCACTGCCGGTAAGTGGTGCGGCGTCCACATCTACTTTTTCAACAACATCCATAATCATCTCTAGGTTTACAGGATGAGATACGATAATAAGTTGATTGGTACGCTCGTCAGCAGTGACACTTGTGTTGCCCTCTAAATAACTTTTTAGAGGCCCATTTATCAAGTCTTCGAGTTGCTTTTGCATTTCATCTGCTTGAATGTAATTGAGTTTAACAAACTCCATTGTTTCTCGTAACTCTTGCGGCTGGTCAGCTTCCGTCACAATAGTTTCGATACGTTGCAAATTGATTAGTGCATCGGTGATAAGTAGTGCATTCGATTTTGGGAATAGTACAAAACTAGAACTTTGCGACATTAGCGGGGTGATTATTGAGGCGCTGGTTTGTTCTGCATTTAAATATTTAAAGCGAAATAGTTTAGCGTAGATTTGCTGACTTGGCGCTAGCTCTAGAGTACTACCGATTAGCATTTCTGGAACATGCCGGTTTACTTCTGTCGCAGGTACAGCTTTCATGAAGCGACCACCCATCTCGGTGAGCATGATTCCGTTGAGTGTAAGCAAGCTTTCCAGCGCGAGCACTGCCTCGCCTTGGGTAATTGAACCTCGAGAGTTAAAATTGATTTTAGCAGGAGATAAATCTTGGCGGCGCAGAATAATCTTACCAGTAAGCTGCTCCAATAAGTCGAGTACCTGCAGCGCAGATTCATCACTAAGAATAAGTGTACCAATCTCAACCTCTGGTGATTCGGATTGCGGCTCCACTGCAGATGAGCTTGTTCGTACTTGAGCATGCATTACAGTTAATAAGCTAAGCAGTGCAATAGTGATGTTAATTAGCAGATTTTTTTTCATGAATAGTGGCTAATATTTAATGAGGTCTATACCCTAATTACGGAGTTGATACAATAAGTTCTAGCGAATTGATTTCATAGCGCACATCCAGTTCTTCGGGTTTGCTGCGGTTGGCAGCAATACGTACGCTTTGTTGATTGATATAAGGAGTCTGCTGACGAAGCAATTTGTTTAGTTCGATCAGTTGTTTTATATTTATACGTTTTAATCGAACACGAATGGTGTGTTCATTAAAAATTTCACCTTCTCGAGATCGTACTGGATCAATATCAGCGAGATTGGAGAGCTGACTTTGCCGTAGCAATTTATCAATCTGTCCGGATAGCTGTGTGGCTGTAAATGTGAGGGCTGTGTCGAGCCTTTCCTTCGCGAGAGTCGCTTGAGCTGAATATGTATCTGCTTGGTCTAGCCAGAGTTGTTGTGTTTGCAAAACTGAAGAGGCTTCTTTTTGAGCGTTCATCCATTGGCCATAGCGTTTAAAACAATTGCCTGACCATATACTTAGCATTACCAGAACGAAGAGTAGGGCGAGGAATTGTTCCCGTAAACTCATACGCTTAAAATAGCCTTCTAATAGTTTGAGTCGTGCCTTCATCGAGAATCTACTGTAGTAGTATCTTTGGTTGGTGTATATGCCAAAGTCATTGTGAAGGTAGTTTTACCAGAACGCGTCAAAGACTTAGGGTCTTGTGTTAAAGAAAATTGGCCAGACCCCTTAAGTGTTTCTATGTAATTATTGAGCTCGTTGATCGTTTGTGCAACTCCCTCAATAGTGATGTTGTTATCTATTGTGGTTGTTGTGCTTGTAAAATAAATGCCTCTTGGTCGTACAGTATTGAGCGCACCTAAGATGGCAACTGGCCGTACCTCATTTTGAAACATTTGCTCGAGCTTGTTAATTAAGCTTCGTTGTTCCTCTATTTTAGAGACGGCACCGGACTGCTCAGCGATTAGACTCTCTTGCCTCGATGTCCATGATTTTGTGCCTAATAAAATGCATTCTAGCGTGATGATAAATATAGCAAATATAGAAGCCCAATAAAAGAATCGAGTGATTCGCGCACTTATGCTGCGCCTACTTTTCTCTCTTTTTTTATATTCTGCGGAACGAACATCGGCGCGCCAAAGTTCATGATCGTTAGGAGCGAATACCTCGTGAGTTGATGGAGGATTTGGGTACTTTAATTCTGAGATTTCTTCCGAATCGCTAGCATCTGCACAAAAATTTGTTGTAGTTGCTTCAAACTTGAAAGTTGGCAGCCCGGCTTCATTAATCTCAATTTCCTTTTTTAATAAATGTAGTGCTGGAGCATCATTGCTTGCTCGCATGCTAAAAGTATCTACTTCCAAAGAATTAATATCTGGGAGTACTGCAATTTCTGGGAGTACCCAAAGATATGATTCTAATTCCTTATAATTACTATTTTTTAGTCGATCACGGTGCGTTGCAAATAAAAGTATCTTGCGCGAATTTGGTTCAAAACGAAAGCCCCAGTTTAATTGTTCGATAGGAAAGGGCGAAGAACCTTCCATGTTTAGTTCAGCGAAAGAATCGATTTCATTTTCGTCGACTTCAATTGGCAGTTCTGTGAGGTCTACAAAAAACAAATCATTTGGTAGAATGATGATTTCACGGCTATTATTGCTATGCTTAATTCGTTCTTCTGTTGTGGTAATTTTCACAAGAATTATTTCTCCGACTAGTGAAGCGTTTTATTGCTGTATGTCTACAGCTGAATGTCGCGCAGATTTTTGCTTTGCACCGTAGTATTCGTATTCGCTTAGCTGAATAATCTTAAAAGGATATTGGATTGCATCTTGCTCTTGTATAGTGCCAGTTTTTGAAATTCGCTTACTGCTTGCCCCTGGTAGCGAGCGGTTGGATGACTCTGAACTTGAGCTAAAATTAGGCTCTACTAAAGCGCTCAGTGTCATTGGAACCGAGCCACGCGTCACTTGTATAGTCACTCGAAGTAAGCTAATCTCAGTGGTGAACAGATCGCTACTTAAAAAATCTGGTAGCTCTTCAAACCATGGCTTATCTAGCAGTTGATCAAATATACGATCTGGATCCCAAGTTTGATTTTCACAGAGTGCTAAAAGTAAATCGCTTGAGGCGGAATTAATATTGACTGGACCTTTAATGGATACAGAAAAAATTTCATCTAGTTGTTCGAAATTTTGGTTAGGAAATCCGTGCTCATCAAAAAACTCATCCTGCCAAACTTTAATTAAGCGTAGCTCATTAAGCGATTGAAGCGGCCCGTTAGCTGCACGATAGGGCGGGTCTTCGTCTAGATAATCTTCACTCTCCGCTCCGTTGAGGCGTTGATTTTCATTACTGTCTATCCAGTCGGCTAAGGTACTGCTTAGTTCTCTTGTAGTGCCAAAATCAATATCAAAGGTATCTTCTAAGATACGATTTAAAGTAGATTCATCGATTAAATTAATCGGTAAGTGTGTACTTTCATCAGTAATATCAATAGTTACAGAATATCCATTGGGCGGTCTCTCTTGTGCATAATTCAGTGGATCTACCCAACCCTGTTCCGGTGCGTACAATTTGCCCCCATCAATGAGTGCCACTTCGTGAATGGTAGCCAAAGATAGCTCTAACATACTGTATGCATAGGCTCGTATTTCTGGACTTTGATTAAATAAAGTTCGGTATTTGAGATCGTCGACTGCTTCATCGACAAAGCGTGTTACTAAATATGCAAGCAGCGCAATAATCGCGAGGATAGCGACGAGTACACTGCCACTACTTTTGGGGTTCATGGAAGCGCTTATCCTGCCTTTTTTGTAAGGGTATTGGTACACTTTTGAATTAAAAAAGAATTGTGCTGTATGAAGTGACTGGGATCGTAAGAGTACGCATTTTTGTTTCATTTTCGTAAACAAAAGATAGCTGAATTGCTCTAGGTAAGAGATAGTCCTGTTCGGTAGAGTCTTCTCCTTCTCTAGGTTTTTTCTCAATTTCCCATTTTTCAAAGCGTGAATCCCAATAGACGTACTCCAGTGATTTTACATAGGGACTTATTAAAGTTCGCCTCAAATCATCGACAGTTTTAGTTTCCTCTTGAAGGACTGAATGCCACAAAACGCTTAAGCCCTTAGAGGAATCAAAAAATAGGTAAACTTCGACTTGATCTAGGTTTGGTTGGGCGCTTTCAGTAACAAATAGTGGAGGTGTATGGTTTAATTTAAAATGTAGTAATGGCTCTTCGTAATTAGCGGATCCAGGTAGTCGCTCCCATAGTATAGGTGCAGAATCTCTATTTCTGAGGCTGGTTTCATTTGTCATTAAGCTTTCAGAATTAGCATCATATCTAAGATTTTCTGGCGGATCTTTTTTTCGGATTGGGATGGATGTATCGTCTTGCTCGGTCGAAACTTCTGCGGCACCTTGAACAATCATTTCTGCACCATTTTGTTGTTGCTTCGATGGATTTTTGTTATCGTTAATTTGAATGGAGGTTCCAGCTGATTGTAGCGTAGCATTAATAAATTCAGTGACTCCATCCACGTGGTCTTCGAAAAAATTTCGCTGCGATCGCTCCGCCCATATATTACTAATGGATACAACAAAAGAGGTAGCAGCAGCGAGTAGAAAACCTGCCACAGCAAGCGCTAGTACAACTTCAATTAAGGTCATACCGCTACGAGAATGGGTCCTTTTTGTGCGTAACAGTTTCTTACTATGCCTAGATTGAAGCATCATTCAAAATCTCGAGAATTCAGAAGGTCTCGCCGTTTATTTGCAAGTAAGTCGCTACGCTCATCACTCTCCGACCAAGTCGGGCGCAGTAAATAGAGTGATTCCTGATAGTTTTTATCAGTTCCTTCTATGGGATCGCTAAATTTAATTTCGAACAGGACCTTAAACAAGTCGACAATTTGTGATTCTTCGATCGAGCACCTCCATGTAGCAAGACCAGAATGAAGGGTTTCTAAATCACCACCATCTTCAGCGTCATCTCTATTTGCTTCGAGTAGTAATTGTAGGCGTACCGCGCTAATATCATCGGTTCGCAGCGAATTGTTTTGGCCATGTTCGCGAGCAAGTAGGGCATTGACGAAGGCTGAAGTAAGTACGACAGAAGCAGCTGCGAAGAGTGCAACCGCGATCACCACTTCAATAAGTGAGAATCCATGACGATTTCTAGAGATAGATTCGATTGATTGCTTGCCCGTCATGGAGAGGAAACCTTTCGCAAGCTGGAAAATGGATCATAAACATGTCGCTCACTTGTGCCCTCGCCGTCATTGATCTCGACAATAAATGGTGTCGAACTTCGGTCAGGCGCAAATTGTACAGCTACTATTTGGCTACGGCTTTGAGCTGGATCCACAATGGGCGACATGCCTTCAGAAGATGGAACCGAATAAAACTCAATAGTGCCACGTCCATTTTCTCCAAATACTTCATCTAATTGGAATTCTGCCAAGGCATTATTATCCGAGCTAAGAACCAGTTGTCCTGTTTGCTCCTCATAATACAGGACAATGATTTTTTTTGTGCTTGCTGCTAAGTAGCGTCCTTCACGGATAGCAGCATCAATAGTATCTTCTGTATTTAAGCTATCGCCTCTATTAGCGAATGCAGCGAAATTATAAACCACAATACTGCTTGCTACCGCCATTAGCGCTAAAACCAGTAGAATCTCAATTAAGCTAAAAGCGCTTAATTTTTCGATTCGCTTATTTCCAGTTGCCGATATCATCGGCGCTTTCACTGCCATCTGGACCGAACGACCATACATCATAGCCGCTACTGCCGTTTACATTTTTAGATCCTGGATAACGATATTGATAGGCATTCCCCCATGGGTCTGTGGGTAGTTCCTCGATGTATGGCTTCTTCCACTTACTTGATTTACCACTTGGAGCTTGTATTAGCGCCTTAAGGCCTTCTTGCGTGCTAGGATAACTTCCGGTGTCAATTTTGTAGGCAGTCAGAGGGATCTTCAATGATTGGCTAACAAAAATTTGCGCGGCCTTTTCTTGTTGTCCACCAAATATGCCTCCTAAGTTACTGATAGCGAGCCCTGCAATTACAGCGATTAACGCAATTACTATAAGGATTTCAATCAAACTGAAGCCTCCTTTACGGACAGCTTTTTTAGGGAGATTCGTTTTTAATACTAATGGCATATTTCGGGATAATTTAATTAAGCTAAAAGGTTTAACCTGCTTGCCTTATAGGGGCAAGAATACAATCTTTAGTTTGATATTTTCGTTCATTACTATTTATTGTAACTTCGAATTATCTTGTCACTTTTAAGACTGTGATGCATCTGAAGTGACACATTCGTACTAGGTCTTATGGAAGAAACTCTTATTATACTCAAACCAGATTGCATGGAAAAGCGTATCGCCGGCGAAGTCATTGGTCGCTTTGAAAATGCTGGATTCACAATCGTCGCTGCAAAGATAATGCAACTAGACGGGACTATTCTACGTGAGCACTATGCCCATGTTGCAGATTTACCATTTTTCCCAGATATTGAGGCTTTTATGAGTTCATTGCCTGTTATGCCAATAGTACTGAGCGGTGATGGAGCAATCGCCAAGGTTCGCGAATTGCTAGGTCCCACAAACTCTAAAGAAGCGCCAGTTGGTACCATCCGAGGTGATTTAGGCACCGATATGATGCGTAACGTGGTGCATGCATCCGATAGCGCTGAAAGCGCAGCAGTTGAAAAGAAGCGTTTCTTTCCTGAGTTGTATTAAAAAAGGTAGTTTTAGCTAAGTAGTTACGTGAAAGTAAAGACAGGACTAGGAATTGATAGCCACCGCTTCGTAGAAGGTGCCTGTGACAAGGCTTTTATTCTTGGTGGCTTAGAGTTTGAAGACGCCCCTGCGCTGGACGGCAACAGTGATGCTGATGTTATTTTACATGCCTTGACCGATGCGATTAGCGCAGTAACTGGGCGTACAGTGATTGGTGCGGTAGCAGACACAATGTGTGCGGATGGAGTGACAGACAGCCGTGAATATTTAAAAGTTGCCCTCAATGATTTGGGCACCTGGCAGTTGTCGCATGTTTCAATCGCGTTAGAATGTCAGCGCCCTAAGATCGATCCAAAGGTGACTGCATTACGCACTTCTATAGCACAATTACTCGGAATAGATTTTGGCGACGTCTCTATCGCTGCGACTAGTGGTGAGGGCTTAAGTGATGTTGGCAGAGGCTTAGGGATTCACGCCTCAGTCATAGTCACAGCAATTCAAGCAGTGTGATAGCTCGAGTCTAAGACTCGCTGTGTTCTAGGATTTCGACTTCATATCCATCGGGATCTGTAATAAAGGCCATTTTCTTGGATTTAGCAAAGCGTTCGCGCCAATCACTTGGCCACAGATCAATTTTTAGATCAAGCGCTTCGAGCATCTCGCAGTAGGTTGTAATATTATCTACACGTATGCAGGTGTGTACCAAATCCTCGGGAAATTTGACCGTATATGCAGCACTGTAGGTGAGTTCTAGTTTATGACTACTCCCAGGAATTTGTAGGTGAGCTAGTTGATTGCCGCTTGGAGAGCGGTCGGTGCGCCGTAGAAGTTCAAAGCCACAAGTTTCACAGTACCAATGTATAGACTTATCTAAGTCGGAAACACGAATGCGGGTATGGTCGAAAGTAACTGGCATGATTACAGGTATGATGGATCTTGTAGCGAGACGAGAGGAACTAGGAATAAGTGCCACGCAGGGATTCGAAGCAATTACAAATTTCTCACGACTGCCTTTGCCACTCCTTGTACGCACAGTTCTGTCACCGGATACAGTTCTGGGTAAAATTTATTTTCTGCTTTTAAGTAAGGCGGTTCACCTGCTTTTTTGATGTAGCGCTTTAGTGTCGTCTCTCCGTCAATTAAGGCAGCGACGATGTCTCCATCATGCGCATCGCGTGGCTCAATGACGACACGATCCCCATCGTAGATTTCTGCATCGACCATGCTATCTCCACGCACTTGCAGAGCAAAACTACGACGTTGCGAGCTAAATCCCGCACTGCCAATATCGACTTGTAGACGACCAATTTCCCCTGCGCCTTCGACGCGGTCCGGATAACCAGCTGCGATAGCGCCAACAATTGGGATATCGACTACCTCATGAGCCTCTTTAGGAAGTTGAGTGGAATCTCCATCATCAGGACGGTGGATTCTAAATGTGCGCGCTTGGCCTGGGATGCGCTCAAGCACATCTTTCTTTTCCAAGGCGCGCAGGTGACCCATCACAGCATTGGTGCTTTTAAATTCAAATTTCTCTTGGATCTCACGAATACTCGGCCAGAAGCCGTTACGCCATTCGTGGTGCTCTATAAACTCTAAGATCTCTTTTTGCCGCTGGGTTAAATCTTTCATAGTGTACAAGTGTTTAGGTGAACGCTTGTCCATTGTCAAGGATTCTGCTAAAATTTAGTTAATTAATCACTGTGTAAATGAGGTTGAATATTGTGACCGAGAGGCTTTCGTTAAGGTTTTACATGCTGGATTTAGAAAGTGAACAATTTGTATACCTCCAGAGTGCTCTTCTGGGGGTAATGCTTAGCATCATGACCATGCTTGTTGGCTGTTCGAAGCCGCCTGCGATCATGCGCGGTGAGTATGCGCTGCCTGCTGATGTGCTATGTGTATCAGCTGATCCCGGTCAGTATGGTGGAATTTTTGTGCTCAGTGAAACTACGGAGCCCACCACCTTTAACCCGCAGGTACCAAATAACGTTAGCACTTCGCTTTTGCTCTCGCGCCTGCTAAGCTCGCTCGTTGAGTATGATCCGCGCACCGAACAGTTTTTACCAGCGCTGGCGAAAGCATGGCAGGTGAGCGAGGACCTTAAATCGTACACTTTTTATTTACGCGAGGGGGTACGTTGGAGTGATGGTGTGCTCTTCACTGCGGACGATGTTATTTTTACTTTTGACTGTATCTTAGCTGAAACTGTAGATGCCGTCACGGGCAAGCGCCTACCAAAATATCCATCGAGAAACTATCAGCAGTTTCACATCAATGGAGAAAAGCTGCGCTACACAAAGATCGATAAATATACGGTGCGTTTTGATCTGCCCACAGTCTACGCGCCATTTATATATGACATCAGTCAATCGATTTTGCCCAAGCACAAGCTACAGACAGCATTTGAAGACGGAAGCTTTCAAAAACAGTGGTCTACAAAAACCGCGATTGAATCGCCCGCAGCGATTGTGGGCACTGGGCCCTTTACTATCATGTCGTATAAACCAGGGGAGCGTTTGGTGCTGCAACCGAATCCACATTACTGGAAAGCGGATCGTAAGGAGCAACGCTTGCCGTATCTGGACTATCTAGTGCACCAATTTGTCAAAGAGGCGAATACACAAGTAGCACACTTTGCCACAGGCAAGAGTGATGCGTCTGGCATAGGTGCCGATGATTATACATGGGTACAAAAAGCCGCTGATACCTATCGATTTAGCATTTACGACCGTGGACCATCCGCCAGTGTGAATTTCTTTTGGTTCAATCAACACCGTGGAGTAAACGCGAAGGGGGAGCCCTTCTTGCCAGCTCACAAGCTCCGCTGGTTCACCGATAAGCGCTTTCGACAGGCAGTACAGTATGGGCTCAATCGTCAGGGTCTGATCGATGCGCTACTTTTTGGTAAGGGCGAATCATTGACCTCGATTATAGCGCCCGCGCAAGGCAAATGGCACAATCCAAATTTGCCACGCTATGATTTTGATCCGGAGCAGGCGAAGCGCTTGCTTAGGCAGTCTGGTTTTAGCTGGGATGCGGCTGGTCAATTAATCGATTCAAAGGCAGTGCCAGTGGCTTTTACTCTCTTATTAGTAGAAAGTAATTTTTATGACCGAGTTGGTGTGACCTTCGTCGAAAATATGAAGGATTTGGGCATGGATGTTAATTTGGAGCGCTCCGACTTTGCGACTTTGCTGCGCCGCACCGACGACACTTTTAATTACGATGTGACAATTCTTGGCTGGGGTTCGAGTAGCGCGGCTTATGATCCATCTGGTAGCAAGGCGCTCTACCTAAGTAGTGGCGAGTACCACCAGTGGTATCCTGAGCAGCCTGCTCCAGTGACAGAGTGGGAGGCGCGCATTGACGAGCTCATCGGCTTACAAGAGCGCACCTTGGACGAGGCGCAGCGCGTCAACTACATGCACGAGGTGCAGGCTATCTTGGCGGAGGAGTTGCCGCTATTATACGGATTCACGCCGTACGGATATGCCGGGGTAAAAAATAAATGGCGTAATATTTACGTGCCAAGTGCAGGCACGATTTTATGGAATATCGAAGAGATCTGGGAGGGTAGTGAACAATAGCCAATGACTGCTTTTATTTTGCGCCGTTTACTTAGCCTGATCCCTTTATTATTGGGCACGAGCCTGCTTGTCTCGATATTAATGTATCTTTCGCCAGGAGATTTTCTGACGCAAGCTCGCGCGGCTCGCGATATCCCCCAGGAAGTGATTGAGCAGCAGGAGCGCCAGCTTGGGCTCATCGATGCAAGTGGCGCACCGACTCGCTGGTTTGTGCGCTATGGGCACTGGATCGCAAATGTTGCGCCGATTAAATATGGACCTTGGGTTGGGGCTCCAGAAAAAGGTCTGCATTTTGGCTGGCCGTATTTTGGAGAGTCATGGACCTACCAAGTGGAAGTTTTCAGTTTACTAAAGCAGCGAGTTCCAGCGACCTTTATTTTATCGCTCACCTCGATAACCTTTGCGTGGTGTATTGCGATACCCTTGGGCGTTCTTGCAGCACTTTATAAAGACTCGATCTTTGATCGCTTGTCTGCGCTACTCGCATACGCAGCTCTATCAATTCCTGAGTTTTTTCTAGCGATATTAGCGGTGTACTTTGCCTCGATTACTGGTCTCTTCCCTGAGGGCGGTCGGTCATCGGTCGAAAGTGAGTTTTATCCATGGGCGTTGCAGTGGGTTGATTATGCCTACCACCTAATTTTGCCGACTCTGGTCTTAGGAGTCGGTAGTGTGGCTGGTATGATGCGCATCATGCGCGCTAACTTTATCGATTATATGCGCGCAGAATTTGCGAATACCGCGCGGGCGAAGGGTCTGCGTGAGCGAGTGATTATGTTTCAGCATGTACTGCGCAATGCCATCAACCCACTGATCACCTCTTTCGGGTATTCCTTTGCAAGCCTTTTATCTGGAGCATTACTAGTGGAAAATGTGATGAACTACCCAGGTTTAGGGCAGCTAATTTTTGATGCTTTGATCCGCGAAGATCAGTACGTTGTGATGGCAGGGGTGATGATTGGTGTGGTTATGTTAGTGCTGGGTAATTTAGTTGCCGATTTAATGCTCGCTTGGGCGGACCCTCGCATTCGCAACGCCCAGACTGGTAGTTCACTTAGCGTTGGCGTCGGTAAGACGACTTGGGTATGGATGGCCCTGCTAGCAGTGCTCGCTGTAGAAATTTTATTAGAAGTGATTGCGCCAGCTTTACTGCTGCAGATTGGAGTCGGGCTTAAATACATAGGCATTTTGCTCGCTGGTTTGCTCGCTGTGGCATGTGTTGCACTGGTTGGCTATATTGTTTATGTCCTGTTTAAGCGCTTGATCGGTCCAGTGCTGCGCCGCCCGCTCGGCGCAGTTTCCATCGCGATATTGGGAGTGCTCTATAGCGCCGCCTTACTGGCTCCTTGCTTAGCGCCTTACCCGATAACAGAACAAAATTTGGATAAGGCCTATCATCCACCGACAGGCTTTGTTTGGAAGGAGGGCGGCTTACAGGCGAAGCTCTATGCGAAGCAGTCGCTGGGTTCACCTGTATACAAAGCGACTGGAGAGTCGTTGCCTGTAAAGCTCTTCGCGAAGACCGACCCCTATTACTTGTGGGGCTTTATTGCGATGCAGCGCACGTTGTTCTCGCTGGATCCCTCTGTGCCAAATGCGCGGCTGTATTTACTTGGTGCAGATGACACGGGTCGCGATATTTTTAGTCGACTGTTATATGGGTCAAGGATTTCACTTTCGATTGGGTTTATTGGAATATCGATCACCCTGATCCTTGGCTTTATTGTCGGTTCGCTTGCAGGTTACTACGGTGGAACTGTCGACTTTTTTGCGATGCGCTTTGTGGAGCTCTTAATGTCGATACCTGCGCTTTATTTACTGCTCGCTCTTCGCTCTGCATTAATCAGTCCAGAGCTTTCCCCTGGGCAGGTGTATATGATTATAGTGGTGTTACTCTCCGTTATAGGATGGGCGGGCACAGCGAGAATTATTCGTGGGATGACTCTTTCGATTCGCAATCGCTCCTATGTACTTGCTGCAGAAAGTATGGGCCAATCTTTGCCCAAAATTCTTATTAAGCATATTTTGCCAAATCTTGCGAGCTACTTACTTGTTGCAGCGACCTTATCCATACCAGGCTATATATTAGCCGAAGCCGCACTTTCTTTTCTAGGGCTTGGCATATCTGAGCCGTCCGCTTCGTGGGGGCTGATGCTTAAACAATCGCAGGGTAATATGATCGTATTTTTTATGAATTTTTGGTGGATGCTTGTTCCTGGATTCGCAATTTTTATTACCGTGATCGCTTACAATGTACTTGGTGATACATTACGAGATTGTGTGGACCCTAAGATGCAAGTGCGCTAATAAAGCTGTTGAGTGTTGATTCAAAATAAATGAACTATTTGATTAGTTAATTATGCCAGACTTACTTAAAGTTAAGGATCTAAAAATCGCCTTTCAAGGCAGTGATGAAAGTATTGAGGTCGTGCATAGCATAGACTTTTCAGTTTCAGGCGGCGGAGAGACCGTCGCAATTTTAGGCGAAAGTGGCAGCGGGAAGAGTGTCACTTGTTTGTCACTGACAAATTTACTGCCACCCGCGCCAAGCTGCACAGTGAGTGGCGAAATTCTTTTTGCAGGACAAGATATTCTAAAGATGGATGCTAAGGCACTGCGCCAGATCCGCGGTGCAGGTATTGCCTATATTTTCCAAGAACCCTCTGCGTCCCTTAATCCGGTGTTTACTGTCGGTTACCAGATAGAAGAGGCGGTGCGTTTACATCGCCCCGATCTTAGCGATGCTAAAGCGCGTACGGTTGAACTGCTAGAACTTGTCGGCATTCGCGATGCAGCGCAGCGCTATAGAGCCTACCCGCATGAAATGAGTGGTGGCATGCAGCAACGGGTGATGATCGCGATGGCGCTCGCGTGCGAGCCTAAGCTCCTCGTGGCAGACGAGCCTACTACAGCTCTCGATGTCACCATACAGGCGCAGATTATTGATCTCTTACGTGAACTGCGCAGCAAGCTCGGCATGAGCATTGTACTCATTACCCATAATTTTGGTATTGTGAAGGGCTTCGCCGATGAGGTGCTGGTGATGTACCAAGGAGACATTGTTGAGCGCGGCCCGGTGGAGACTGTCTTGAGCGCTCCTCAGCATCCCTATACGAAGGCGTTGATTGCTTGTATTCCAAAACTAGGTGCCAAGCAGCACCGCTTAACTACAATTGATCACGAAATGGCAGCGTCGCAGTAGCTTTTTAGCTACCAGCGAAATAATAGTTGCGAAAATCTATCAGCGAAATTGCTGCTGCTCACTTCGAAACTCGTAGCCCCCACTTGCCAAGCGCTGCACCAATTCTTCGCTGCTAATATCGTGAGTTAAGCAAAGATCCTCAAGTGACTCATAGTCATTGCGCAATGCAGTATTTACAACTCCAACGAGTAAATTCGGGTCCATACTATGGAAGCGACTTAGATCCATGCTATGTTTGTAGAGATTTTAATTTTTAAGCTCAAGGTAAACTCTTTGTGCAAATAGCTTGAAGCTTTCAGTACATGCTATGAAATAACAAATTATAATGAGCGAATTAAATGCCTCAGAACCACTGCTCGCGGTGCGTGATTTACAAGTACACTTCCCTGTTCGTGAAGGTGTGCTCCAGCGTGTGGTAGGTCAAGTAAAGGCGGTGGATGGGATTTCTTTTGAAGTGCCGCGTGGATCGACTGTCGGTCTCGTTGGCGAAAGTGGTAGCGGTAAAACCACGACGGGTCGCGCGATCGCTAGGCTAACACCAATCACTTCGGGCTGCGTTCGTTATGCGGGGCAAGATTTATCAACGGTCTCTAAGGCAGCTTATTTTCCCTATCGCAAAAAAATTCAGATGATTTTTCAGGACCCCTTCAGCTCGCTCAACCCACGCATGAGTATCTACAGTAGTGTGGCAGAACCGCTGGATATTCATTTCAAGCAACTTTCTAAATCACAGAAAGAAGAGCGGGTCTCGCAATTATTAGAAAAGGTCGGTTTAGAAGCCGATTTTATGCGCCGCTACCCGCACCAGTTTAGCGGGGGGCAGCGCCAGCGTATTGGGATCGCGCGCGCGCTCGCAGTCGAACCAGAATTTATTATCTGTGATGAGCCTGTTAGCGCCCTGGATGTCTCGGTGCAGGCGCAAATTGTAAATCTCTTACAGGATTTACAGCAGGAGCTTGGGCTAACCTATTTATTCATTGCACATGACTTAGCTGTGGTCGAACACATCAGTGATTTTGTACTAGTTATGACTGAAGGGAAAATCGTCGAGCAAGCGCCAGCTGATGCGATCTACTCCAACCCGCAGCATCCGTACACCAAGAAGCTTCTCGCTGCAGTGCCGACACTTTAGTGCTCTGTGCGCTTAAGTAACTTCAACGAATTACTTAACTGTGATAGGGATCACGATCTCATCCATGCCCGGTCCTTGTATATACAAACTTCCAGCGCCTGGCTCACCCGCTTGCACGGTAATATTTACTGTTCTTGCTGCCTCGGGTATAATCACCTCTGACATAATAACACTACTTGGAATGTCTGTTGTCACATTGATATACAGTCCACCCATTGGCGCTGGATTATCCATAGCAAAGGCGAGCGCTTGGCGCTGCCCTTGTTGAAGATTCAAGCTATCAGGGATAACTCGCAGTGGTCGACCTGGATCTACTTTAAGAGTACCTGCACTCTCGGTGCTGAGGCCACGCACCTCAACTGAATGTGACTGTGCAGGGGTCACATTTGGGACAATATACTGTAGAGTATTACTAGAAATGAAGCGGGTGCTCGCTTCCACGCCACCAACATAAACTTTGTCGCTGCGCGAGAAACCGCGACCCAAAACTGCAAGTGAGGTTCCAATCGGTGCTCGGCTCGTATCTAAAGAGATCGAATAGCGATCGATTAGCTTCATTTGCTCGATACCCGATTGAACAGTGGCATCTTTAATGACCTTGTCTTTGTTTATAAATTTGTAATCGAGGACATAATAAAAGCGGGCACTGTCTCGACTCTCTGGCATTATGTAGTCATAATCAAAGTGAGCTTCGCCAACTTCGCTCTGGTTCATTGGGTGCGTTTCACCATCAATAACGATCGATGCGCTCATGCTCTCGTGCATGACAGACTGATTGCTAAGCTTAGCATAAGCGCTCAGAGTATAAATCCCAGATGGATTGGCTGGAACACGTGTGGGCGTCATATTTTCTATCTGGGTATTACATCCAGTCAGTCCCAAAAGTAGAGCTAGAGCTAAGGCGCTAAAAATGTAGCTTATTTTTATCATTTATCTAGCAATGCGCGAACTCGAGTAATCGGCAAGCAAAACTACTTATTTAAGTCAATTGCTTCTTGATTTCTTAGATCGCAGTAAGAGGCTAATCTTTATTGTAGGTGTTTAATATTTGGATCAGTGAAATCAATACTTCATAGCTCTCGAACAAACGTGCTATCCACTCTGCCGCTTGGGGTTTATTGCCATGTGCCATTTTGCGCATCTACCTGTGATTTTTGTGCCTTTTATCAGGAGAAGCCAAGGCGCGGTGATCTAAACCGCTTTTTAGATGCGATGGACTTAGAATTCTCACATTTACCAATGGGTCGTGAAGTGGGAACAATCTTTTGGGGTGGGGGTACCCCTGGTTTATTACCAGCAAAAGACTTAGAGCGCATGGGGCGAAGCCTACTCGAGCGCTTGCCAATTGCGCCGCAGGAATGGACTGTTGAAATGGCGCCGTCCACGGTTAAGGCCGATAAGTTAAGTGTATTACGCGATTTAGGAGTAACGCGCATTTCCATGGGAGTACAAAGCTTTGATGCCAAATTACTCGAATCTCTAGGGCGCTTACACAAACCAAAGCAGATCTACAAGGCGTGGGACCTCCTTCAAGATGCTGCTTTCACTAATACAAACTTGGACCTGATCTTTGCGATTCCAAACCAGTCGATGCAAGGCTGGGAGTCTGACCTGCGAGAGGCGGCACAGCTACGCCCCAATCATATTTCTACGTATTGCTTAACTTTTGAAGAAGATACTGCGCTATATGTAAAACTATCCGAAGGAAAAGTAAGCATCGATGCAGATCGAGAGCTTCAATTTTACGAGCGAGGATGGGAGCTGTTGGGCGAGCTCGGTTTTGAACAATATGAGGTCTCTAATTTCTCATCGAATCGGTCGAGCCAATGTCAGCATAATTTAAATACTTGGCGTATGCACGAATGGATCGGCTGTGGTCCCTCTGCAGCCAGCCAGTACAATGGTTTTCGGTATCAGCGTGCGGCTAATCTGGACCAATGGATTGAGGACTTATCTACCAAGGATGAAACGAGTAGCCGGATTGAGCAAACAATGCTCAATGATAGAATACTTTTTTTTGATGCTGTTATTTTCGGGCTGCGCATGAATAAGGGTATTGAGTGGACGCAATTACAGCGTCGTTTCCCAGGTGCGGGTTCACTCCTACAGTTGCAGGAATTACTTCAAAAATTTGTGAATGAAGGCTTAGTCTTTCAAGAGGGTACCCTTTTTAGGCTCAGTCCTAAAGGACGATTGCTTGCCGATGGAATTGGCAGTGCCTGTTTGGAGCTTATTTCCAAATAAGAAGCACTACAGTATATATTTGTAGGTTTTTTAGTTTTGTTTCGATTGTACTAGGTGCATATACCTAACAGGCAATCAGCGCTCGAAGCGCTCCAAAGATTTCTTCCACATGCAGGAGAAAATTATGCGTCGAGAAGAAATTTTGTAAGCGCTCCATTGGTAGAGGCTAATGTCTCTGGTCTTTCGCCCTGGGTACGTACGCGCTTATTACAAGAATGGGAAATTATTGAGCATGTTCTTCATCAGCATAGCGCTAGCGCAGCTAGTAAGTTTATCGACGAAGTATGTTGGCGTACTTATTGGAAGGGTTGGTTACAGCTACGCCCAGCAGTTTGGGAGCAGTATCTGGCAGAGCTAAATCAAGCGCGTAAAGTATCCTTTATGGATGCTACCTATCAAGCTGTACTAGCTGGGCAAAGCGGAATTGAATGTGTGGATCAGTGGACCCAAGAGCTCCAGCAGACCGGTTATTTACACAACCACGTGCGGATGTGGTACGCGAGTATTTGGATACATACGCTCAAGCTTCCTTGGGTCTTAGGTGCAGATCTATTTATGCAATATTTACTCGATGGTGATCCCGCTAGCAATACTCTAAGTTGGCGCTGGGTTGCAGGATTGCACACGAAAGGAAAGACCTACCTAGCCAACCCAGATAATATTCAAAAATACACCCAAGGTCGCTTCGAAGTAAAAGAGAGATTAGCCTCCGAAGCGGTAATTCCGAAGTCTTTTCCTATACAGCAACCACGCAGTCTACCTAGTTTAGGTCCTCTTCCGCAAAAAAAGTCACGCGTTGGCGTACTTTTGCAAGAAGATGATGTGCGCGCGTTTAATTGGTTGGTTACTAATCAAGATACAGCCGAAATTTATATAGCCGGATACTTTTCACCTGCAGTGTACTCGGTAAATAAAATTGCTCCCATGGTTGCACAGTTTCGTCAAGAATCCTTACAATCAGTACTTCAAGCCGATCATCCGTTGTTTAACGATGTCGATTCTGTGAGTAACTGGGCAGTAACGAAACAATTAGATGCTGTTCTAATGGCTGAAGTTCCAACAGGAATGTGGGACTCGAAAATACAAGATCTTCAATCTGTCGTTGAAGCACAAGGAGTGAAATTATCCATGCAGCGATGCCCCTGGGATGCCCATTTTTATCCACTAGCTAAAGCCGGATTTTTTCGCTTTAAGCAAGGTATATCTGCGGCGCTTCATTCAGTCGTATCGTCTTCTTAAATTTGTCGGTAGAATGCCCAACTCTTCTCGGTACTTAGCCACTGTTCGGCGCGCAATTTTAATCTCTTTTTGTTTTAATAGATCGACTATTTTTTGGTCAGAGTAGGGCTTTGCTGTATTTTCTTCCTCAATAAGATGCGCGATCATATCTTTAATTGATTTATTCGATACAGATTCTCCACTACTTGAGGTGAAACCAGGAGTAAAAAAGTATTTGAAGGCAAAGACACCATGCGGAGAGCGCATATATTTATTTGCAATAGCACGCGATACAGTCGTCTCATGTACCTCTACAGTTTGCGCAATTGTATTCATAGTTAGTGGTCTTAACTTTGCTATTCCATGCTCAAAAAAGTCGGACTGAAAAGATAGAATTTCGCGGGTAATGCGCTCGATGGTTTGTTGGCGCTGCTCAATTGAATTAATTAGGAATTTTCCAGATCGCATGCGCTCGAGCATAAAGTCCTTTTCTTTTTTACTAAGGGTTCCTTTAGCAAGCATTTCTTTATAGACTCCGCTAATTCTTAAGCGAGGAATATAGTCATTGTTAAGGACTACCTGCCATTGACCGTAATCATCTTTAAAAACCGTTACATCTGGTTCGATAACAGTATTGCTGTCAGCGCTGAAGCGCTTTCCAGGGGCAGGATCTAGAGTCGCGATTTCTTCAATAGCAGTTTGTATATCGTCGGTTGTAGTGCCTGTCTTACGCGATAGTTCGGGTATTCTCCGGCGAACGAGGAGCTTGAAATAATCTCGCACAATACGCGCAGCAACAGAATTGCCACGCCCATTTAATTCTAACTGTGTAATCAAGCAGTCTTGCATATCATTTGTACCGATTCCCGGAGGGTCGAATGATTTTAATAAAGTTGCTGCGCTTTTAACTGCGCTGTACGCAACGCGGCTAGTGAGGGCTACATTTGATAAAGTTTCCGTCAAGAAGCCACTCTCGTTGAGGCTACCAATTAGGTAGGTGAGGGCTTCTCTCTGCGTATCGGTACAGTCAGCCAGGTCGGCTTGCTCGATTAGATGTTGCTGCAGTGAGACTCCAACAGTAAGCGAGTTCATAAAATGTTCTCGCCGTTCTGCCGCTTCGTTTGTGATAAGTGAAGGAGTATTTTCCTGGGCAAATTGCTCGCGCACATCTTCGCTCATGCGCTCAAGAATACTATAGTCTTCAGCATCAAAATCTAACTCTTTTTCCGGCTCTGGCTCACTTGCATCTGGCTCACTGATGCGCTCCTCAACACTAATACTATCGATGGATAACTCTTCGAGTAGTGGATTCGCTTGTAACTCCTCTAAAATAGAGGTACGCAGATCCACTGCTGGGGCTTGCAAAATTTTTAGAGAATTTCGTAACTGCGGTGCTAGTACAAGCGATTGAGTTTGCTTTTGTGATTGTTGAAATTCGAGCGCGCACATAGTTTCTATGAAGCCTATTGATGGCAGTAGACAGGTTTTTTGAGCAGTTGTTGCAGAAAATGAATCTACAAACATAATAAAAATCATATGTAATGAGGTCTGCAAGACGATTTTTTTAATCTAGCATAAAAAATGCTTCATAAATATATTTAATTCATTTGTTGTTCGTATGCATGAGTTGACACTCGTGATTGACTGGTGTTGGCTAGCAAAATGATTACAATTACGGATAGCGCCGCTACTCATATATTGGGCATGCAACAGGAAAAAGCCGCAGCTAGTCAGCGACTTAGAATTTTCGTCGAGGCTGGTGGTTGCTCCGGATTTGAGTATGGTATGTCTTTCGACGATTCCAAGGAGGGTGACGCAGAGTTGTCCCACAATGGTGTGACATTTTTAATCGATGCCACCAGTCTTGAATATCTAGATGGTAGTGAAATTCACTTTGACGACGGCTTAAATGGCAAGGGTTTTGAAATTCGTAACCCAAATGCTAGCAGTACTTGTGGTTGTGGTCGCTCGTTTAATTAATTTCGCAATCTAAAAAACTGCTGTATTACAGAATCGGCATCTGCATTAATTATCGCAAGTAAGGACGATCGTGGCTTAAATCAACTAGTAATGAAATTAAGCAAGGCCTGCCATTTTTGCAGGATCTAATATAGTATTAATTTCTTCTGCAGTCATTTTTAATGCATCCATTCTTTCAATACAAATATCTCTAACAGTTCTTTTAGTAGCGATACTTTCTTTGGCAATTTCAGAGGCTAAGTCATAGCCTATTTTAGGGGCTAAGGAAGTGACCATAGAAAGTGAATATTCTATTAGTGACTCACATCTTTGTGGATCTGCTTCTAATCCTAGTAAGCAATTCTCACGAAATGCTTTAAGTCCACTTGTGATCAATTGTAAGGACTCTAAAATAGTATGTGCCATGAGCGGCATGTACGTGTTGAGTTCTAAATGACCATTAGCGCCTGCCCAGGTGACTGTTGTTTGATTCCCAAATACGCGAGCCGCGATCATGGTTAGTGATTCTGACATGACTGGATTGACTTTGCCCGGCATGATTGAAGATCCAGGCTGGGTCGCTGGTAATTGAATTTCTCCAATGGAGCAGCGTGGGCCAGACCCCATAAGTCTTATATCGTTCGCAATTTTAAAAAGGGAAGTACATATCGTCGATAATTGCCCGTGGCACTCGACCAATCCATCTTTAGCGGATTGTGCTTCAAAATGATTCTCGGCCTCCTTGAATTTAACTTCAGTGGTGTCTGAAATTATCTGTATTGCTTTGGGAGCAAAATTTTTGTCGCAGTTTAGACCTGTCCCGACTGCGGTGCCCCCTAAAGGCAGCTCTAAAAGAGCATCGAGGGCTTTATTGGATCTTTGTATCGCATATTGAAGTTGTTTTGCATAACCACCAAATTCTTGCCCTAAGCTAATTGGCGTGGCGTCCATTAAATGAGTTCTGCCTATCTTGAGAACATCTTTAAATGCCTCAGATTTTTGAACTAGCGCTTGATGAAAGAGTTCTAGTTCGTGGAGCAATTCATTTTTTATCTTTAAGCTAATTGCAATGTGTATGGCAGTGGGAAATGTATCATTCGATGACTGAGATTGATTTACATCGTCATTGGGGTGGACGCAGAGATTGTTCTTACCATCTTTTGTAGTGTTTGCGCTAATTTGGTTACTACGATTGGCAATCACCTCATTGACATTCATGTTAGTCGACGTGCCTGATCCAGTTTGATAAACATCGACTGGAAATTGTTCATAATGCTGCCCATCATAAATTTCTTTAGCCGCAAGAGTAATGAATTCTCTTTTTTCATCGGATAAAAGACCTAGCTCGGAATTAACTTCGGCAGCTGCTAACTTAATCAATCCATATGCACGGATAAGTGCTCGATCCATCGGAATTCCTGATATTGGAAAGTTCAGCACTGCACGTTGAGTAGAAGCTCCATAGAGGGCATTAATTGGGACTTCCATTTGACCCATGGAGTCGGACTCAGTTCGCATTTTCATACTTTATTATGTCGTTTTAAATTGAAGCGAATACAACTAGATTCGCAAAATTTGGTTAATTGTTATAAAGTTTTATAATGTATAATGAAAATCCATGGTGTTTAGTCTATCGAAATAATATCGCTTTTTTTCGTTAGTATATCGAAGGCTCTTTGGCTAAGGTCCAATAACTTCTTCAAATTTGGGTAGGTGAGCAAACGGAAGCTCATTTGCATTTCAGTGACCTGAATGTGAAGGTCTTGATCGCTTAATTTGAGATCAAAGGAGCTAGCATCTGGTGCGTAGTCTAGACAATTCGCAAACTCTTTGATCGCTTCGATCTGATCAATTTTACTACTGAGATCGATTACTTGAGGAAATTGTACTATGATTTGATCGCAGTGGCTATTAAAGCAGTCAGTGAAGCGCTCATCTTGCTGAACTTCTATAGTATCTAAGCGATTAACAACTGTGCTGATACAGTAATTTTTAGGCTCTGATACTTCGACCCCTTGATCGATACGTATTTCGATTTCAAAGTCAGGGGTCTTAATATTAGCGAAGCCGTCTTCGCATATGTAATTAAAGTCGCGGCGCTTGTAAGCAAATTGTCTGCGAATTTCTTGATAAAGAAGTTCTGCTGATCTTTTTACGTCTTCATGGCCGATACGTCTGACGAATTCGAGGGCGGCATCACTGAAGTGATCCGGTTCATGATGGTGCTTCTCGAAACTTGTGAGCTTACGAATACGTCCGTAATTGGACCCTTTTAGATAAACTGATAGCTGTGGTAAATTCACTCAAATAGTATTGAAATGAATGATTAGGTTGATGATTCGAGTGACTACAATGCTTTCTTTACTAAAATTGTGCTTTACATAGGCACCCATACACTGTGTTTTTTGCATCTTTTCCAAATTTCTCATGCAGAAAACACGTAAATCAATCGCCAAGCGCTTTAAGAAGACTGGTACCGGTAAACTCCTTCGTCGTACGCCAGGACACCGACACCTTCTTCGTAATAAGAGTGTGAAGCAACGCCGCCGTGCAGGTAGCAGTAAGCTCGTCGCAGACGGGCAGCGCGCAAACCTCATCCGCGGACTGCCATTCGCTTAAACTTAATCGCTTATCAAATTAACTCACGCTAACCGGGTAACATGAAAATGGGCGACCCAGCAGCGATATAAAAAGAGAGAACAAATAACATGCCTAGAGCCAAAAATGGACCCGCGACGCTCGCACGTCGCAAAAAAGTACTCAAGAAAGCCAAGGGCTATTTTGGTAATAAATCCCGACTCTTTCGTTACGCGAAAGACGCAGTCGATCGCGCTGAAGTGTATGCGTATCGTGATCGTCGGAAGAAAAAGACCGAATTTCGTCAACTTTGGATTGTTCGCATCAATGCAATATGCCGTGCGAATGGCATTAACTATAGCCGCTTCATGCATGGATTGAAGGCTGCAGACATCGATATGGACCGCAAGCAGCTCTCTGAGCTCGCTATTCACGATGAGACAGCTTTTGTTGCCTTGATTGAAAAAGCAAAGCAAGCCAACGCAGCTTAGTCGCTGATTTATCTTCATTTTAAAAGCCAGTTTCTTGGGGAACTGGCTTTTTTTGTATAGATACTAGTTCAAATTTCTTATGCAGAAAATCAGGAAGGTTCCTTAAATTGAATCTACAATTTCGTCGGCTAAGCCGTAATCGATTGCCTCAGTGGCAGTCATATAAAAATCACGATCCGTGTCTTGCTGAATCTTTTCAAGTGGTTGTCCGGAACAATTAGCTAATATTGTATTTAGCTCATCTCTCAAACGTTCCATTTCTTGCGCTTGTATATGAATGTCGACAGCGACAGCGATCATTTGTCCAGATATTAGTGGTTGGTGGATTAGAACGCGGCTGTGTGGATAAAGCACACGTTTGCCCTTAGTAGCTCCACAAAGCAAAATCGATCCCATGCTTGCTGCCATACCTGTGACGACGACCTTGATCGGAGAACTAATAAGCTGCATGGTGTCGTATACCGCCATACCTGCAGTGATGGAACCTCCTGGTGTGTTGATATAAAAAATAATTTCTTTTCCGGGCGCCTCTGTCTCCAAATAGAGTAGCTTCTCAGTTATATCCTTAGCTGACTTGTCACTTACTTCCCCCCAGAGAAATATTTTTCTTTGTTTAAGGAACTGCTCCTGAATCTTAGCGCCATTATTTTGCTTAGTATTTTTGTCTGCCATGAGTGTATTTTAGTAAATTATAAGTATGCATATAGAGAGCATGAGTTTGATATCTTTCAAGCCATGACTTAACTAAGCATCAATTTTGCTTATTCTACGATCGTGCCTGCCACCTTCGAACGTTGCATCCAGCCAAGCAGTAACAATTTTCAGAGCCAATTGCTCGGAAACTGGGCGAGCGCCAATCGCAATACAATTTGCATTGTTATGCTCTTTAGTCATGCTCGCTGACCAAGTGTCCCAGCACACTCCGCAGCGTACCCCCTTGACCTTATTAGCTACAATTGCCTCACCGTTACCGCTGCCTCCAAGCACTATGCCTAAATCAGCCTTGCCTAATGCAACAGCTTGAGCTGCAGGACGTACGTAATCTGGGTAATCGCAAGAGTCCTCTGACGTACAACCAAAATCAAGAACCGTATGTCCGCGGGCTTCTAATAGCTGACTAATAGGGCCCTTGAGAGGAAAGCCAGCATGGTCACTACCGATAGAAATTATTAAAGAATGGTGAGGCATGTATAAAATTAAGTGCTCGAGTTAGGGGTAGGGCAATACGTAAGGTATCCATCAGTCATATTTTTAATAGAAAAAAGGACTTGCGCTAAGAGCTGTTAAACCTAGTTTCACGCGCTTTCCAATCCTCTAGAGTAGAAAGTTTTATCATGGCAAGAGAGCACGTAATTATTGAATGTACAGAAGCCCGCGCGGAAGGTAAGCCGGTGTCTCGTTATATGACCACACGCGATAAGAAGCAGCAACCTGACCGCGTTGAAAAAAGGAAGTACAATAAATTTCTTCGTCGGCATACTTTGCACCGTGAGATCAAAAGTTAATCGGTAGTACATTTTACCTCTTAAAAAACCGCTACTTAATGCGGTTTTTTTTGCTTTGTTATCTCCGTGAAGAGAGTACTAAATTGTAGTATCATGTAGGTAGTTGCGATCGACGCGCCATGCGCTTCGGTGCTTGCGAATCCAGTCGAATAGGGCTCTGTCAAAGCCAATATCTTGGCCTTGTTTCTCTGACTCTATCCATTTGTGCTTTAATATTTCATCGCGCTCCGCAAGAAATTCACGATATAAATTAGAGCGTTGTGTAAAATCTTCATTTTTTTCAGCCCTTTTGTGCGGGGTTGTAGTCGAAACTGTCATAATGGTGATAGGGTTAAGAAATTGCCATAGTCTATGGCTACATTAATGGTAACAACTATTGATTTAATTATGAGTATTATGCTAGTTAAAAACTCTCTAATAATAGTTTCCTAGTGTATATTTAATAGTGTAATAATTTTTTTGGCGACGCTTATAAAAGCCTTCGCTGCAGGAGAATCTGGATCGCTGACTACGATTGGAATGCCATTATCACTACCAATTCTCAAGGCCGGTTCTAATGGAATTTGACCAAGAAGTTCAGTTTGAAGGCTATTAGCTGTTTCCTCTCCACCGCCCTCTCCAAAGAGGGTCTGGCGACTGCCATCGGTAGCTTCTAAATAACTCATATTTTCAACTACGCCCATAATGGGTACATTCACTTTTTCAAACATCCTTGCGCCTCGGCGAGCAACTTGAAATGCCGCTGCTTGTGGGGTTGTGATGATGATTGCTCCATCTAAGGGAATCGTTTGTACCAGGGACAACTGTGCGTCGCCTGTACCTGGAGGAAGATCAACAACTAAAATCTCGAGTTCTCCCCAATTAACATTTTGAGCAAATTGCTGAATCGTCTTCATGATCATAGGCCCTCGCCAAACTACTGGAGTGTCTTCATCTACAAGAAATCCCATCGACATCGAGGAGACTCCAAAATTACTAATGGGACGGATTAAATCATTTTCTATCTCTGGTTGCCCGTTTACACCTAGCATAAGTGGTACTGATGGGCCATAAATATCGCAATCCATTATACCGACACCTGATTTATTCTCGGCTTCAAGTAATCGCTGCAGGGCGCACGCCAAGTTTACAGTAACCGTCGACTTACCAACCCCACCTTTACCGGAGGCAATCGCAATGGTATGTTTTACTTGCTGCATGGTTGCATGATTACTAGGGGTCGAGGCATTTTCGCTAGCTGTTGTAGCTTGCTGCTGCGGACTGGTAACTTCCATGCGAACCTTGACTTCACTAACTCCTTCGAGTTCTCCGATCGTTGCTTTTATATCAGCAGCAATCTGCTCTGGCACTTGCGGGTCTCGACTAGTTATTTCAACTCCTATTTGGACCACACCTTGCGTTAATTCTATCTCACGAATTAGTCCAAAAGAAACTATGTCGCGGCTAAATCCAGGAAATTTAACTAATTTAAGGGCATTTTTTATTTTTTGTTTATCCACTATTTTTAAAGTATTATGTGTTTTGAAATGTGAAAGTCTTTTCGTTGATTGAAGACAAATATTTTTTAATTTCCAGTAGCTTTACATTTGCGATCAATCGGTTCGTGTAATCTTATTATAGCATGCGTTTATCTGTATCGTTATTATTTATTATATTTATTACATTTAAATTCTTCTCCAATCTTGGTGCGCAAGTTGGTGTCATTGAACTAGAAGAGGCAGTACGTGAGAATTATGGCGCCTTACCGATTGCTATTGAAAGTTCCAGTTCTTCAATACTCTCCTATTCCCAACAAGTTTTCGGACTGCATGGTGGATATCGCGTCGTTACAAATAATGAGTCAGTATTTAGCTTTGGCTTGGAGCCTTCTGGAACAAATTCGGTGAAATTGTCCATATTTCAAGGGTTGGGAAATAAGGCGGTCTATACGAGTACTTTAAAAGGTGATGACTTACAGCATGCAGTATGCCTTGCCTGTGACCGTGCCGTTGAATATACATCGAATGATGTAGGGTTCTTTGCAGGAAAGCTTAGCTTTGTAGTAAAGAAGCATTTGAAGTCAGAAATTTATATAAGTGACTTATTGTTCACCAAGGTGCGAGCAGTCACTAGCGATCGTTCGTTTGTGATGGGTCCAAACTGGTCGCCCGATGGCACTCAGTTATTATACACGACTTATCATAAGTCAGGATTTCCAGATATATATCTTATGGACTTGGCTGCAGGGGTTAGGCAAGCGATTGCAAATTTTAAAGGAACAAATAACGGCGCTCAATTCAGTCCAGATGGAAGTAGTATTGCGATGACCTTATCAGGATCTGGTAATGCTGAGCTATATATATCTAATAAAAATGGTAGAGAATTGCGCCGTTTAACGAACAATAATTCATTGGAGACTTCTCCTAGTTGGTCGCCGGACGGACAGAGCATTGTGTATGCCTCAGATGCACCAGGAAGGCCACAATTGTTCGTTGCGAGCGCGACAGGAGGTGCGCGCCGTCGCTTACCAACAAATATTAGTCGCTATTGTGCTGAACCGGATTGGAATCCCCGCAATTCGAGCCAAATTACTTTTACTGCCGCGGTTAATGGTGGATTTCAAATCGCTTTATATGATGCTAAACTCCAGAGTTCAAAAGTTATATCTAATCTCAAAGGTTCTGCAGTAGAACCAACCTGGCTCAATGATGGTCGGCACATAATTCTAACAGAGCGTTTAGATGGACGTACTCGTTTAATGCTATTGGATTCGTTCAGTGGCCAGGTGGTGGCACTTCATAAGACTAGCTTAGGTGATGCGTGTGAAGCGTCGTTTGTGTATTAAACTCCTTAATTAGCTGGCTGTAGCTGCTTACTTGTAATAGTCCTTTTCCAAAGTTCATTACCTTCAACATTCATAACTCGTAGAGTTAGCTGACGATTTTCCTCCTCACCGGTGAAATCTATTAGAGTAAATTGACGCTCAACAGTATTTGTTCCAGGCATACGAAAATAGTTGAGTTCATCGACTTGTTTGGGATTAGCGGTTAACGGTCCAACACTAATGTCGTAAAGGTTATAACTGCTAATATGTACTAAGCGGGTTAGTTCACCATGGTATTTACCACCACTAATAAATAAAACCCCCGCTATTTTTTCAGTCCTTAGCATTTCTAACAGTTGGGTCTGTTCTTCCGAAGCGTAACTCAAATTAGTCGGAGTATCTGCTGGATTGAGGACTGGAGCACCTGCAATGATGAGCTTAAATGTTGCCGTACTACTGACTAATTCTTGGCGTAACCATTCTATTTGAGTGCTCCCAAGAATTGCAGCTTTTCTATTAGAATTAGGTAGGTCATCGCGGTTACTGCGAACATCTAGTAAAAAGAAGTCAACATCTGCTCGGCGCAAACGTGTTGGGATACCCTCCAGTTGAGACACTTCGACTGATTTCGGCCAAAATGCTTTGAAGCTCTTTTCTGCCTGCCCACGATGGGAGTAGTATTTACCATCATTATTTACGCTATATTCTGCGCTACTCCAAGTTGCATAGTGTGGAATACTTGCAAGCAGTGGTTGTAGCTGAGGTGTCGAACGTGCCCTGGTATAACGTTTGTAGTAACCGCTTTGAGAGGACCAGTCACTTTGCCTTAAGTGTGCTGTATTACCTGTCCATATCATGAGTTCCGGCTTGGCTTTCAGTATCGAAGTAAAAATCCTATAATTATTACCTAATATTTGGTAAGGAGGCTCAAAGCCGTCTTCTGTTTGGTAATGCGCGCCGCCTATTACTATGCGCAAATCTGGTGCAGGCATGCGACCATGGTAGAATGCAGGCGTGGTAAAAGAGTGTTTATTAGTAACCAGATTTCCATCAACTTCAATTTGGTAAGAATAGGTCAATCCTGGTTCAACTGAGTCGAGTGTAATGGTAGCAGTGTTTGCTTCGCTTGCTTTAGTTTGAGTCGGAATACTCCAGTTAGGCGTATTGGAACTGGATTGAGTATAAGCTACCCTAACAGTAGCCGGCGACAGGGTTTGTACCCATACTTTTACCTCTCTCATGCCAACGTGGCCGAGCATTGGACCAGCACAGAGTCCTGCAAATAGACTGCTAGATAGAGCACTGAGGCTTGCCGCTAATAATAAAAAATGTGGTTTAATATGATTCAAAAAATAGATAAAAAAGATTTTATATAAATAATATATTTACTGTAGCAGTGCGGATCATTACGAGATATTAATTTTGCTGTGTCTCGAAAAATTCATGCTATTAACCATTCGATCAACGATTGCAGGCTTGATAAAGGATGTTTGATTCGTCGACTCTAAGAGGTTTTTTAGAATAAGTTCACGATTTATTAAATTCGATTTGTATCGCATTTTGACTTCTACTAGCTCTGGCTTTAATTCTAACCACTGAGCTTTTATATTAGAAATTCGCGGATAGATGGCAGTACGGTTCTTTAATTGTTTATTGGTCTGTATGTTTGGATACTTATCCTGTGATTGGCTTATCTGTTGAAGGCATTTGCGCTCATCTAATGCAAGTGATTCCCAGCTTACCCCGCATAATTCACAGCGAGCTTCTGCCAATATTGCATGTAACGCGCTAGGTTTTAGGCGCATGAGCAGTGACACCCATCGCAGGGGCCAATTTTCTAATTCGTAGGCAATTAGGGCAAATCGCACCTTAGGTTCTAAAAGACGCATTTTTCTAACAATAGCGCTTTTGGAAGTAATACTGGCACCGGAAGAAGTATTTTTAAACAATAAGGATGCTAACATGAACTCAAAGTCAGATAAGCGTTCAGCATAAGCAAGTTGTTGCCAGAGCGCTAGAAATACATTTTCAGTTCGTGTATTGCGTTCGGACTCTTTTTCAGAAAAGCTAGTACCAAAGTAACAAGTTGTAAGATCAATATAAGTTGCTGCGAGGCAGAGGAATTGCTCGGCATTTCCATTCTTTGCAGCCTTCAGTTGCATCCGACCAACTTTACGTGCACGAGACGAATGACAGAGTCTCCATAAATAGCTACGTAATCGGCTTAACATTATCTTGTTTTCCTATTGCGAAATAGTCGCGATTCAAGGGTTTTTGGCCGAAGTAAGAAGTTAAAAACGTGAAGTTGTGAACAAAATTGTAATTAATCTTGTTCGCGGCCTGGACGTCTCTTGCATTCAGAGCGGCAGTCACCGATGACTCGAATCCATAATTCACGTAGATCATATAGACGTATGCGTACCTCTTTACGGAATGCTTCTAAGAACTTTTTATTAGGGTGACTTATTTGGTTCAAAATCGATAAAGTCTCATTGAGTGCGCTAAGGCTGTTTTTTAAGTGGCAAATTGTGAGGCCGAAGTCACCTAAATCAAGTGCTTGTACAGAGAGTAGTGCGTTTATCTCTCCTTGGTGGAGCGATTGTGCATATTTCCAACACATTTTAGAGGATGGCATCAATTGTCCATCTGTTGTACATTCAGGTGTAGCATTCGATGTTTCGCAGCTTAAATAATGCTCCCAGCTTTGGTGTAAATAACGGTACAGTCCTCTGGTAACTACTATTACAGGGTGCTTGTGCAGAGTGTAGGGCGCCGACTCGTTTTCATTTATATTTCCCAAATCGTTACAATCTGTGGCACTAAATTCATCCATTTCATCTTTTAAGGAAATATCATCTGCATCCCAACCCATCTGAGTAGCAACCTCATCTAAGTGATTTGGCTTGTCTTTAAGGCTATTGTAAATGGATAGAAATCGTGCAGTTTCGCGATCAGAGTTGTTCAAATAGCCTCTCCATTGGGACTCCCCCCATGAAGATCCCTGAGAGAAGTCCTCCCAGTTTCCTTCTGAATGATCAAAGTTTGGTTCGTTCATTGGAGATTAAATAACCTCAGTTAAATATAATTTGTGCTACGTTCTTGAATAAATCAATCATGATTTATTGAGCAATGTAATTTATTATGAATTTTCTATTTTTTGCAGCATCGCTTCTATTATTAGAATAACTTAATTTTATGACGTCTATTCGACCGATTTTGATTTGCAGAGAGTTCTGTCAGCAACATATTTAAGAATTATTAATGAGTGGTGATGTCTACAGTATAAAGTGTTGGTTTGAAGGTCATGTCCAAGGGGTTGGCTTTCGGTACCAAACAGTTGCAATTGCAAAGGGCTATGATGTCACAGGTACTGTATCCAATATCGACGACGGACGGGTCTTCATCCATGCGGAAGGCGATCAGGCTGAAGTTACTGCATTCAGGGCTGAAATAGAAAGCGAAATGTCTAGTTTTATACGGCGCACTGAAGTAAAAAATGCTACAAGTCCAAGAATTTACAATGGCTTTTCTATATCGTAAAAATGAATGACACGGCGATACAAATTAAAGGGATTACAAAAGATTTCATTTCAGGTTTTAGAGGGGTGAAGCTTAGAGCAATTGAAGATATACATTTAGAAGTTGCGAATAACGAGATTTATGGACTTTTAGGTCCTAATGGAAGTGGCAAGAGCACCACTATAAAAATCGTACTTGGCCTTTTGCGTGCATCGAAAGGTACTTGTCATATTTATGGCCAACCCAGTCATGCTATGAGCGTTAGAAAGAGTATCGGTTATCTTCCCGAAGCACCTTATTTTCATAGTTATTTGAGTGGTTATGAATTGGTTCGTTATTACGCACGTATTTGTGGTTTGGATCGAAAGATCGTAAATCAACGTGTGGATGATTCTATTGAGCTAGTTGGAATGCAAGAGGCCAAAAATCGACTCGTTGGCACTTATTCTAAAGGCATGTTGCAGAGAATTGGGCTCGCTCAAGCTCTAGTACATGATCCAAAGCTAGTAATATTAGATGAACCTACTGCAGGGGTAGACCCAATGGGGGCAGAAGCAGTAGCTGATATAATACGTACATTAAAAGATCGCGGTAAAACCGTACTAATTTGTTCGCATTTATTAGGTCAAATAGAAGACTTATGCGATCGAGTAGCCATTTTGCATCGAGGTCAGCTAATTCGTTCCGGTAGAGTGGACGATTTACTTCAGCAAACTGATAGAGAATCGTATATTGTGAAGAATTTTAATGCAGATGGTCGAGTGGCAATGAAAAAAGTAATCGAGGAGCAAGGAGGAAGACTTACCAACATAGAAAAGCCACGAAGAAGCCTCAATGAGCTATTCCTTAAGGAGGTAGAGTTGAGTGAATCAACACATCTTAAAAAAGTTAACAAAGAGACCAAATGATAGCATCTTTACAAAGAATTCGTTTAATTGCAGCTAATACTTTTTTAGAGGCAGTCCGCCAAAAATTCTTTAGTGCATTATTACTTATTTCAGTGGGCTTAATTTTTAGTGCCAGTTTTTTTCAGCAATTTGATTTCGGTACTAACGAACTAAAATTTATAATTGATTTTGGTTTTGGCGCGATATTCTTTTTTGGCTCTATTTTAGCTATAGCTGTAATGGCACAGCTGTTTTTTAATGAGATCGATAGCCGTACCGCTTTAACTTTATTATCGAAACCTGTTCATAGGTCGGAGTTTTTGATTGGAAAATTTGTTGGCACTCAGTTTCTCCTGTTAATTTTCGTATTTGTTCTTTCACTGGTACTTGTGGCAATTTTATTTTGGCGAGAGAGTATATTGCTCTCTCGCTTTGGAAATGAAGCGAGATTGGATGCATTGTTGCATTATTACGATATATTCATTTTTGCTGGTGTGCAGTGGGTTAGATTTTGTGTGATTGGTGCATTTACTTTGTTGATTTGCAGCTTTGCCAAAACGTATGTCTACACTTTAGTTACTTCACTTTTTGTACTCATTGTTTGCCAATTGCAGTACATTGCGCATGAAATGTACGCTCAGATGGATATAGGACCAGTTCGACTACTTGTGCAGTTAGTCTCTTGGACTTTTCCTAATTTTCAGCTATTTAATGTTGGTGATCAATTAGTTCTCGTAGGTAGCTCAAGCCTATCAAATGCGGCTATTATTCATATAATTGGTTATGGTTGTATTTATGTTATAACATATATTTTTCTAGCATATAACAATTTCAGAAGGCGTGAGATTTAAGCACACGGGTGTAATGTTTAGTTTATGTAACAGCTGTCCAATAGTGTCTAAAATTAGGACAGTAATAATTGTAACAGCATTGCTCATTTGCACCGCATTTCTGTCGCAACCTTTAGAGACCAGAGTTTGGCAAGAAGTAGATAGTCAGCAGTGGCGTGGTACTATTAAGGTAGTCGAGGATACACTGGGGCAGGGTTTAACAGTTGGAATTCTAGGAGGATTTCGGGCTATATTAGCTGATCTTGCATGGTTGCAGCTAAGTACAGTTTGGGCTAATGAAGATAGGGTTAAATTGTCGGCTATGATTCGACTAGTTACGACTTTAGATCCACGCCCTGAATTTTTTTGGATCAACGCAGCTCGAATGGTAGCTTATGACGTACCTGCTTGGCGAATTCGCAAATCTGGCGGCTACAATGCTCTTTCCGATATTCAGAAATCTGCGATTGATGAGGAGCAAGCGAGTCAAGCTTTCGAGATATTGAAGAGAGGTATAAATTTTCACCCGAATACGGCTCGCCTACCTATGGAAATAGGACAGATTTACATGAATAGACTTCAGAATGATGCGCTCGCAGCTAAATGGTTCTATGAGGCTAGTAAATTTCCAGATGCCCCTGAATTTGTAGTGCGTATTTATGCAGAATTATTGCGTCGCCAGGGTAAATTAGTCGAGGCTTACAAATATTTGACTCAGATATATCCTAGTTTAATTAATGCCTCTGATTATCAGCAATCACTTGTACTAGAACGTATTCAAATGCTGGAGATTGACCTTAACATTATGAAAGAGAATCGTTTTCAAGCTACCTATTAACAACTCATGGAAAGATTAATGAGAGCCTTGAATTTTTCTAATTTCTAAAAAAATAATCGATGAAGTCAGCAAGCCGCCAAGCACGGGCTAACTATGAAGCTAATGTAAAGCATCGTATTAATGCAGGGCGAACAGCAGTTCGTGAACAAATAGCATTCTTTAGTCGACAATTTGGTCAAGTAGCTAGCGATTGGAAAAAAGATGATACGCGAGTTACTTTCGCAGATTTTGCAATTTCAGAAAGAGTTTCTGCCTCTTTACGCCGTGATTTTTCTAAAGATATATTTTGCAGCGAAGAAGCCAACCCTTCGGATGAATTTTTGGAGCTTAGTACTGAATTTGCTTGGGTGATTGATCCTATTGATGGAACGAATAATTTTGCCCTTGGATTTCCAATTTGTTCAATCTCTTTAGCACTATTATATGATGGTGAACCAATATATGGTTTCATCTATGATCATGGTACAGGTAGTTTATACGAGGGTGGGTGCGGATATGGTGTACGCATCAATTCACAAAAGGTTGAGCGTGACCAAATGGTTGCTAATGCACAAGTGATGTTGGGCTTACATTTCCCTATGACCAACGCCCAATTAGAAAGATTGAAGCCAATGATGGAAAAGTACCGTTGTCGTTGCATCGGAAGTGGTGCATTGACTGCAACGTACGTAGCGACTGGTTATTTGAGTGGATCGATCGATTATCGAGTCAAAGTATGGGACATAGCGGCAGCGTATGTACTATGTAAAGCAGTGGGAATAGAATTTCATTTCTTAAAGAACCCACCTTTTCCACTTAAAAGATTCCACCCTACTATGGACTTCTGTCCCTACTATGCAGGAACAGATGCGTTTTGTAAGGAATTAGTCACTTCCTTGAAAATACCAAAAAAAGTTTAATTATCAGCCCTTAGATGCAGGTTCAGATTCCGAATCGATATCTTCCTCATCGAGTGGACTCGTTTTTTGGACATTTTGTATTTGTTCGGGTTCGTCAGCTTCATTTGTTGTTTGCTCATCCATTGCAGTCCTTATGTCATCTTCTATATCAGACGTAGCTTTTTTAAATTCACGTATAGATTTACCAAATGAACGAAAGAGTTCAGGTAATCGTTTCGCTCCAAAAAATAGCAGCATCGCCAAAAAAATTAGGATTATTTCTGGCGCGCGAAGATTTTGGATAAAGGCTAAATGTAAAATAGGCATAGTTTTTTTGTATATTAATTAAGTATTCGCGTCACGAAATATTTTGCTCAAAGAATCGCTTTGTTGTTTAGATGCTTTAAATATTCCATCATTTATTTGCGGAGTACCATCTAAAATGTAAGCAGTTTTTAAACTATCATTGACCTTTAGTATGCCCTTGAGTACTCCAGTCTGCACGCCGTTGACATCTCGTGAAACAAGAAATTCATTACTGAGGTCATTTCCAAATCGTATAGTTGCAACTCTTTCTTCGAGGTCAATATGCACAATACGAGAAATTTTCTCATAATTTTGAACTAACGAAACATCCGTATTGGGTGTATTAGGTATATTGTTACTTATGTTACTGCACCCATTTGCTATAAAACAAATAATAGTTAGTAAGCTAGAGTAGGTTCTTGTGTACATTTGAGAGACTTATACTTTTTTTATTTATTAAAACTGTTGAATGGATAGCTAGCTTTTGCCCATCTCTCGTTTGAGAGCTTCCATGCCAGGCTTTTCAATATTGATGTCACCTTCAAAGAAACCATGTAACTGGCGAATGCGAGTTGGATGTCGCATCTTGCGTAGAGCTTTTGCTTCAATTTGACGTATACGCTCTCGCGTAACTTTAAATTGGCGACCGACTTCTTCAAGTGTACGTGAGTACCCATCTGCTAATCCAAAACGCAGAGATAGAACTTTTTGCTCCCGTTCAGTTAGGCTATCAAGAACGTCTGTTATCTTTTCACGTAAAAGGCTATAAGCTGTCATGTCGTAAGGATTTTCAGCTCCTTTGTCTTCTATGAAATCTCCAAAATTAGTATCGTCTGAATCTCCTACAGGACTTTGTAGTGAGATTGGTTGCTGTGCCATTTTCATAATCTGTTGCACACGTTCGATAGGTAAGTTCATCTCGTCAGCAACTTCTTCAGCGGTAGGTTCATGGCCTAACTCTTGGAGTAACTGTTTTTGAACCTGCATTACTTTGTTGAGGGTTTCTATCATATGAACAGGAATACGTATCGTGCGCGCTTGATCTGCAATCGACCGGGTGATCGCCTGACGAATCCACCACGTAGCGTAGGTAGAGAATTTGTAACCCCTGCGATATTCAAATTTTTCAACTGCTTTCATTAGGCCCATATTACCTTCTTGAATAAGATCGAGGAAGGAGAGGCCACGATTAGTATATTTTTTGGCAATTGATATCACTAAGCGAAGATTAGCTTCAACCATTTCGGTTTTTGCTTTATGTGCTTCGCGTATACCGATTCTAACTTCGCGTATGAGATCGAGTAGTTCAACTGCTTCTATTTTGAATTCTAATTTTATTTGATCAAAACGTTTGTTGATTGAAGCTACATTAACTTTTTTGCGTCGTCTCGCAGATACTTTGTTAGCAGTTTCGATATCGTCATTAAGATCCTTAAGTTCACGGTAAATTGGATGTAGTTCCTTTAGGAAGTCTTCGAATACTTTAAGCTTCAAGCAATACTTTCGGAGTACTAAACGAAGTTCAGCTTCGTATTTCTTCATGCGTGTACGTCCTCGTTTACGATTACTTTCATTTCCAGCAGCAGCAGATTCAAGTTGGCTATCCCAAGCTGCATATATTCGCTCGCCTAGTTTGTGTGCTTGTTCAAGGAGTTTTGGTAGACTGTTAAAGTAAGCCTCCCGGCTCTCAATTTTTTTATCCAAAACCACGCGGTCAAAGCGTTCTTCACGATTGAGTAGTTTCTGGATAATATTATTTTGAAACTCTAGAGTTAAGGTTGTTGAAAACAGTGCGTCTTGGGCGCGCAATTCAGCTTTTTCAATGCGCTTAGATATGGCTACTTCTTCTTCTCGGGTCAAAAGTGGAACTTGTCCCATTTGCTTGAGATACATTCGAACTGGATCATCAAGTATGTCGTTTTGCGAGGTACGGACTTCTTTTTCCTCGGTTTCCTCTTGGCGTGCTTTAAAGGCTTCTACTTCACTATCATCGAGAATTTCTACTTCGAGGTTTTGTAAAATAGAAATGACATTTTCAATCTCATCCGGACTATTAATACTCTCAGGAAGAGCCTTATTTATATCTTTATATGTTAAAAATCCTTGCTCTTTTGAGAGGCGAATGAGTACTCGAATTCTTTCATTGAGCTTTTCTTGAGCCTTTGTAGAAAGGCGACGCTTTTTTGGGGCTATTGCACCTGCTATTTGTGCTTCAATTTTAGCTTCATCGGACTGACTGCTACTAGATTTTACAACTTTCTTTGAATCCG
>MDSV01225119.1_pt1 | contig 37146 bp, 33 predicted proteins | sample 810851 | NCBI WGS metagenome assembly MDSV01 (sample SAMN05326640, study PRJNA326480) | marine metagenome | isolation source: seawater | place: Atlantic Ocean: North East | collected 2012 | reverse complement strand
ACGATGTCCGCTCCCCACTCCAGCGGGCGGATCAGGTACGGAGTGGCAACCGTGTTGTCGACAATCAGGGGTACGCCGGCTTCGTGCGCCACCCCCGCAATTCCTTCGATGTCGAGGATCTCGATCAACGGATTGGCGATGGATTCTCCAAAGAAGGCCTTGGTGTTCGGGCGAACGGCTGCACGCCAGGAATCCAGATTGTTTGCATCGTCCACGAACGACACTTCGATTCCGAACTTCGGCAACGTCTGCTGGAAGAGATTGAACGTCCCGCCATACAAGCTGGGGCTAGCGACAATGTGCGATCCCACCTCGGCGATATTCATGATCGCGAGGAACTCTGCCGACTGACCGCTGGCGACGAGAAGGCCTCCGACGCCGCCCTCAAGGGCAGCAATACGGTCTTCGACAACCGCTTGCGTCGGGTTATTTATGCGGGTGTAGATGTTGCCCAACTCCTTTAGGGCGAAGAGGTTGGCTGCGTGAGTCGTGTCGTTGAACGTGTACGACGTCGTTTGATAGATGGGCAGCGCACGCGCGTTGGTAACGGCGTCGGGCGTTTGCCCCGCGTGGATCTGCTTGGTTTCGAAGGACCAGCCATCGCTCATGGGAATCTCCTCAAGTTTCGTAGGTCATGCGTTTCGTCTTGGTTTGGTCGTGCTTGTCGTGCAGTTATCGAATGAGTCCGTTGTCGCCCGAACCGCACACGGCTCTGGTGGGCGCTGTGGACGCCGATAGAAGGGTGCTGATGGCGCTCACCGCCGAAGGCCGTGGCGCCGGGTCACTAGCTGGGACACGAACAGCGCATGTCAGACCTCGCATTCATTCGGGGCCTTGCCCTGCGCAAGGCCGCGCTTGCCCGTAAAGGGCCAGGTCTCCACCGGAGCACCCCACCGCGGTTGGAGGGTTGCCGTCCAGCTAGCCAGGGCTTAACGCTGGAACTCTTGACCTACTAGAAACTATAGCGGCCGGTGTGCTCCCCGTCCACGTGGCATTCACCACCGTCGAGGGTTTCTTCGGGTATTTCACGAAGCAGCGACTCGAGTTCGTTGGGCGGCACACCGTGACGGACGATTCCGGCGATCAAGATCCCCATGCGGTTGTCGGGATCTTCGATCAAGCAACGGTCGATGGCGGCATTGGCGCGGACTCCATCGCCGCACAGCCACGCAACCACTCCCGTCGCAGCGGCGATGGTGGCAGCTCGACCCGGTGGTGTCCGAGCGAGCGCGAGTACCAGACACCCCAGCAGGGCGCACCTGCCCACCAGTGCCATGCGCGCCGCGCACCACAGGACAACATCGCGGGCAGCCACGGAACGCAGGCTGACCCGGAGGACATCGCTGGACACCCGTAGGGGCGAAATCGTCAACGTGGTCATCAGATCGTCTACTGGGATGTCATGCCGAGGGTGACCATCGGTCTCGAGCTCGCCATCACGTGGCCGATAGGACAGTTCCTCGGCCACGGCCTGCTTCGTCCGCGCCGGCCGTGGCGCGTGTGGGGCGGCGATGCACGCGGCTGCCTGTTGCCGCTCCTTGGTGCCGATCCACCGCCAGGACTCACCGTGGTCATTACCCGGAGTGCACTCACGGATTCGGGCGCCACGCATGTGCAGGTGGACACGCACCGACACCGGGCAGTGCTCAGCGACACCCCTCACAAGGCCGTCGGGGACCACTGGTTCGCGAGCGACATAGACGACGATGACCTCGTCCACATCCAGCGCACGCACGGGGGCGAACAGAGCATCCACATAATCCGTGAACTGCTCGCTGGACGCGGCCAGATCCTCGTCGGGCGTATCCGCTCGCTGGGTGACCACCAGTTGGCGACACTTCAACCACAGGCAGATGATCGATTGCTCGGGATGGAAGCCGAGCAGATGGGGAAGCGCAGCACCGATCTCGGCGGCCGTGGTCAGCGTGAAATCACTGCGATCGGGCAATTGATGAGGCGCGGGCGACGTCGGCATAGGCAGAGCCTGAACCGGCACGACACGATCGCAGCCGCGGTTATGGCAACGGTGGTACCAAAGTTCCCGCCTTGTGGACAGTTCGGTAGATGGGGTCCTTGGCCACCACCCCGGCTCCCGAGCTCACGCCTCGGATCCGTCGGGTGATCCAGGGTCCTGCGTGAGCCAGGAACCACGCTGCATCAGAACCTCGGCGCCGGCTCCATCCAGGGCGCGGTGGATCGGACACCGGCGATCGCCACGCATCACTCCCGAGGCCCAGAGCGTCCATCACTGCCTCCGCCGTCAATCGATGCCCCATTGACGACAGATGGAGGCGATCAGCGGACCACAATCGGGTGTCGTCGTACAAAGCGATCCCCCAGAAATCGACCACGGTGCATCCGTAGGCGGCGGCAATATCCAAAGTCGCCGAACGCAAGGAGCGCATCCGGTCCGCCACAAGGCCGAAGGCCTTACTCCCTCTCGACGGATCTCCGTAGGCAAACAACAGCACGTGCGATCCGCCCGCCGTGAGTTCCCGCACGCTGTTCTCGAGGTCGGTGCACAATGTGTCGAGGCTGAAACTGCGCCGCAGCGCGTCATTGACCCCCGCACCCACCGTCACCAGGTCGGGTTTCAATGCCTGCGCCTGGGGCACCTGCTCGTCCATAATCTGTCGCGTCAGGCGACCCCGGATTGCGAGGTTGGCGTACGAGAGTTCTTCGATGTGTTGACGAGTGACGAGCAGTTCCGCCACGCGGTCCGCCCACCCACGATGCCGACCATCGCCGCGGATCTCGTCGTTCAATCCCTCGGTGAAGGAATCACCAACCGCGACGAAACGCATGAAGGGTTGTCGATCCGCGATCACAGCTACATCATCGCCCACGGTCGCATGTGTCGGCAATCAAAGACAAGCACGGCAGCCATCACCATGCACCGGAATGTAGAGGACCTGGCCGCCGAAGGCTTCCCCTCCCGCGACGACCAGGTCGGACTAAACACTAGTCCGTACCGTCAGCACCGTCAGCACCGACACTCCGGTTGGCAAACGCCCGGCCCGCACGTCGATACCACGTGATCAGAGCGATCAGTCCAACGACAATTTGAGGGACGTACGACGTTGCTCGCCACACCAGGTCAGCCGCGGTTGCCGCACCCTTGTCGGTACCCGAACTCACCAACAACTGGATCATCAAAGCGTCCATCGTTCCCAACCCTCCGGGCGTGATGGGAACCATCAGCATGATCTGGCTTACCGCGAATGCCCCGAAGGCAGCGATCGGATTGGTGCCCGGCTGATCCCAACCTTCAATTCCGCGTAAGGCCACGAAGAGGATCAGAAATTGACTGCCGGTGATTCCGAGTTGGGCGAGCGTGAGCCACAACCATCGCCTTCTGAGCAGGTCGTACATCTCCCGACGGAACTTCACGATCGGGGCGGCGATGTCGACGTCTTTGAGGCGTCGGATTCGGCGGCCAAGAGGCCTGACGGCGGCGTTTCCCCAGGCACCCAAGCGCTCGGCGAGGGACTGCGAGCGCATGATGGATACGAACACCGCAATGACCAGGATCAGTATCCCCAAGCCCACGGGGCCCATCCATGCCACGCCGTCGGCCGCGCCAACGATCGTCAGGGCCAAGACGCCGAAAATGGGGAATCCGAGGCTGACAAAGGTGCTCCACAGGCTCACGGCTGTAATGGCTGCGGTGGCCGACGTTGCCGGGATCTTGTAACTCGCGAGCATGCCAAACTGCACCGCCAATCCGACCGCTCCGCCGGCTGGCACACCGTTACTGATGGTGAAGCTTGCCTGCTTCACCTGCTGGGACTGCCAGTAACGCAGGCGGGGTTCGGCTGCCATGAAAATCAGGCCGTACACCGCCAAGTACACGACAACGGTGACAGCAATGATCACCACGGCGATCCACGACATCGACTGAAGTGCATCGACGGCGTCGCTATAACTACCGATCTGCGGAATGACCTGCCAGAAGATCAGAACGATGACGCCCAATCCGAGGGCTCCGAGCGCGATGGACTTGCGGGGGTCCAGCATTGCCTGTGGCATCTCGGGCGGCTGCGAGTCGGCTCCGCCGTCCGCCGCGGAGTCGTCGACATCGTCCCGCATACCTCGAGCCTGCCATACCCGGACCCCCCCCGGATCTTGACCACGAGCCATTGGGCATGATGAAGTAATGCGTCTCGACCACCTGTCCTACGCGTGCACGACGAGCGAGATCGCAGACGTTGTTCAGCGCATCGGGTCAGACCTCGGAGGAACGTTCGTCGACGGCGGCCGCCACCCTTCGTTCGGCACCCGCAACTTCATTCTCCCGCTGGCCGGCGGCTGCTATGTCGAGGTCGTCAGTGCGCTCGACCACCCCGCAGCTCTGAAGGCTCCCTTCGGCCAAGCCGTTCATCGCCGAGCCGAGCATGGCGGCGGATGGCTCAGTTGGGTTCTGGCCGTAGATGACATCGGCCCAGTCGAGCAACGGTTCGGACGGGAGGCAGCGCCGGGAAAACGTATCCGTCCCGACGGCCTCGAACTGTGTTGGCAGCAAATCGGCATCCTCAACACGTTGGACCGGCCAGAGGTTCCCTTCTTCGTGCACTGGGATTGCCCCGACGCCGAGCACCCGAGCGCAACCGGTCGAATAGAGACCTCCATCGCCATCGACACGATCGAGTTGTCGGGGGACCAAGCAGCGGTTACCGACGTAGTGGGATCGGACGTGGCGCTCGAGAACCCCATCGTGGCGTGGATCGACGACGAGGAGCCCGGGGTGTCCGCTGTTGTCTTCTGGACCGCCAACGGCTCTGTCCGGATCGACTAGCTCCGGTCGATCAATTCTTGCGGCAGCCTCGCCGCCAACGATCGGAACCCACGAGTCTCGGTCAGCCGGCTACTGCAGTCGTGACTGCTCCCGCCACAGATCAATCCCGCCTTCGACAGCAACCTCGTCGATGGCTGCAATCTCACTCTCGCTGAAGGCAAGGTTGTTTACAGCCCCGACGGTCTCGCGGAGTTGGTCGGCCGAGCTCGCACCCACCAAGGTCGTGGTGACCCGTGCATCGCGCAACGTCCATGCCACAGCCATCTCGGCCAGACTCTGGCCCCTCTCGCGCGCTATATGCGCCAGAGCCCGTAGGCGATCTGCGTTTTCGGCACTCAGGAAGGCGGGGTCTAGTGATTTGCCTTCCGTTGCGCGGGAGCCTTCGGGGATTCCGTCCACGTAGCGATCGGTCAACATTCCTTGGGCGAGCGGGCTGAACGTGATGGATCCGGCCCCCACCGTTGTCAGGGCGTCAAGCAGACCGTCATCTTCGATCCATCGATTCAACAGCGAGTAGGACGGCTGGTGGATCAGCAAAGGAATGCCCAGGTCCGCCAGGATCTCCGCGGCCCGAAGGGTGCGTGCGGGCCCGTAAGAGGAAATGCCAACGTACAGGGCCTTGCCCTGGGCAACGGCGGTCGCCAACGCACCCATGGATTCTTCGAGGGGCGTATTCGGGTCAGGTCGGTGGTGGTAGAAGATGTCGACATAGTCCAGACCGAGTCGCTCGAGGCTTTGGTCCAGGCTGGCCAGCATGTATTTACGAGACCCGAGATCCCCGTAGGGGCCTAGCCACATATCCCATCCTGCTTTGGAAGAGATGACGAGTTCGTCCCGATACCGGGCAAAATCCTCACGCAAGATGCGTCCGACGTTGATTTCGGCCGACCCGAACGGCGGACCGTAATTGTTGGCGAGATCGAAGTGGGTGATTCCTAAGTCGAACGCCGTGTGCATTATTTCCCGCTGCGTGGCCAGAGGTTTGTCGTCACCGAAATTGTGCCAGAACCCCAAACTGATCAGCGGTAAATCAAGCCCACTGCGACCGCATCTGCGATAGGGCATCCGACCGTCGTAACGATCCAGATCGGGCAAGTAGTGTGGGGCGATATCCATGAATCGATTGTGGCAGTGGTCGGCGAGAATGGAGTGCAAGTGTCGAATATTCCGCACCTGACAATGAACGACGATCGATCGATCCCCCAGATCGGTTTGGGCGTTTGGCAAGTGCCCGACGATGTGGCCACCGAAGCGTGCCTGACGGCCTTCGAGGCCGGATATCGGCACATCGACACAGCCGCCCTCTACGGGAACGAAGAGGGCGTGGGTCGGGCGATCAAAGCGTCCGGACTGTCCCGAGACGAACTGTTCATCACGACCAAGGTGTGGAACACCGACCACGGGCGTGCCCGCACGATGGACGCGATGCAGGCCTCCCTCGACAGACTAGCTCTGGACTACGTCGACCTCTATCTCATTCACTGGCCCACACCCGACAGAGGCCTCTACATCGAAACCTGGGAAACGGTTCTGGAACTTAAGGAGCAGGGCAAGACACTCTCGGCCGGTGTTTCCAACTTCCAGCCGGCCCACCTGCGCGCCATCATCGATGCGACTGGCGTAACACCGACCGTCAACCAGGTGGAACTCCACCCATGGCTGCCCCAGCGAGAGGTACGTGCCGCTGACGACGAGCACGCAGTAGTCACGGAGGCTTGGTCACCGCTTGCCTCGGGGGGCCTCATCGACAACGACGTCCTGTCCAGCATCGGCAGCAAGCACAGAAAGAGCACCGCTCAGGTCATGATCCGGTGGCACCTGCAGATTGGGAATGTCGTTCTGCCGAAGTCGGTCACCGCCGAGCGGATAGTCAGCAACATCGACGTTTTCGATTTCGAACTCGACGCTGATGACCTCATCGCCATCGAAGGCCTCGAGGACCCGTCACGTCGCACGGGACCGAACCCGGACACCAACAACGAGGCATAGTCACCGGCTCCGACGGATCGGAACGGGTCACCGTTGCCGCTGGGGCGACATCACGTGGTGCGTGCGTCCAGGTTCCCCTGAGGCAGCATGTCTCCCGCGGCTTCGCAACTTCGTTCGATGCGTGACGCAGACTTCTCGATCCGTCGCATCTGCTTCTTCTTGATGCCGTCGGTGCCTTCACTGGCCTCGACGCGGCTGAGATTCTTCTGAATGCGGTTGGAATTGACCAGCACTCGCTCGGGTAGATCGCCGGAGATGTACGCCTCTTCCGCGTCCGTGACCAGCGTGTCGGTCAGGCCCTTCAACTCCGCGAGCATCTCCTTCTTCGCCTTCTTCTTCGCGTCCGGCTCGGAGTTGATTTCGCTCAACTTGAGGTCGAGGGCGAAGTAACTTGTGCATGCCGGGATGACCTCGATGGCCTCATCGATTTCCACATCCAGGGCATCCGAGGGTGCCTCACTCGGCGTAACGTCCTCCGCCGCCTGCTCCTCATCGCCGCCCCCGCAGGCCGCCAGGCTGACCGCTAGGACGCAACCCGCTGCGACCGCCATCAACTTCCGCGTTCCTCGCATGTCAACCCTCCGTAGCGCCCTTGGGTACTTCGTCACGAAAGCGTAACGCCACCAGCGCGATCGCGCCGCGTTTTTGCCACCCTGGCGCGCCGGGAATCCGCGATAGCGAAGGAGATGGCTGCCGGGCCCCCAGCATGCCAATGCGGCGCCGGATCTGGGTTCGACGCCGCATTGGGGAGCGGTCGTATCAACTACAGCCGGAAGTGCTCCCGCAGCCTTCGCAGACGTAGCAGCTGCCTGCCGGTCGCATCTTGATGCCACAGGTCATGCACAAGGGCGCGTCCGACGCGGTTCCGGTGATCTCCTCGAGCAATTCGGCGCTGGAGTGCGCGCCACTCGTGGCCGGCATATCCGCTGCCGGGGGCGACGGCTCGTCGACCACCAGATCAACTGCTGGGGCAGCCTCGACCTGCGGCGCCTCGTACTGCTGGGTCACCGTCGCCGCGCGCTCATCGGCCGTGAAGATGCCGAGTGCCTCACGCTTGTCCAGCGGCAGATGATCCAACGCCAGACGACGGAAGATGTAGTCCATGATCGACTGGCTCATCCTGATGTCTGGATCGTCGGTCATGCCCGCCGGCTCGAAACGCATGTTGACGAATTTGGACACGAAGGCTTCCAAAGGGACGCCGTACTGCAGAGCGATCGAAATGGCTACGGAGAAGGCGTCCATCACGCCCGCAAGCGTCGAACCCTGCTTACCGAGCTTGAGGAAGACCTCGCCAAGTTCCCCATCGTCGTAACTGCCCGCCGTCAGGTAACCCTCGGCTCCTGCTACCGAGAAGCTGGTGGTCCGACTCGGACGCGACTTGGGCAAACGCCGTCGAATCGGTTGACCAATCCCCTCGATAGCCGCTTCCACCTGCGCTTCGACCTTCGTGGCCTTCGCATCGGACAGCGGTTGACCCACCTTGCAGTTATCCCGATAGATCGCGAGTGCCTTGAGGCCGTGCTTCCAACCCTCGTAGTAGATCTCCTCTACTTCTTCGACGGTCGCGGTCTCCGGCATGTTCACCGTCTTGGAGATGGCACCGGAAATGAAAGATTGAACCGCGGCCATCATCCGGACGTGTCCCATCGGAGAGATGGACCGGGCTCCCATAGCGGTGTCGAAGATGGCGTAGTGCTCGGTCTTCAGGCCTGGCGCGTCCACTACGTGGCCATTGTCCGAGATGTACTCCACAATGGCTTCAATCGTTTCTTCGGTATAGCCCAGCTTGCGCAATGCGAGCGGGATCGTCTGGTTGACGATCTGCATCGAGCCACCACCCACGAGCTTCTTGAACTTCACCAGTGAGAAGTCCGGCTCGATTCCGGTCGTGTCGCAGTCCATCATGAAGCCGATGGTCCCGGTGGGAGCGAGGACAGAGGCCTGCGCGTTCCGCCACCCATTCTTCTCACCCGTGGTGAGGCATTGCTCCCACGTCTTCACCGCGAGCTTGAGAACGTCGCCATCCAAGCTCGACACGGTCCGCACGTCGTCGTTGGCCGATGCGTGCTTGCGCATGACGCGCTTGTGGGCATCGACATTTCTCGCGTAGCCGTCGTAGGCACCAACGACCCCAGCGAGTTCGGCGCTGCGCTTGTACGCGGTCCCGGTCATCAACGATGTGATGGCTGCAGCCAAGGAGCGCCCGGCGTCGGAGTCATACGGAAGACCGGTCGCCATGAGCAGGGCCCCGAGGTTGGCGTATCCGATGCCGAGTTGGCGGTACCGGCGAGTGGTGTCGCCGATGGCCTCAGTCGGGAAATCAGCGAAGGAAATCGAGATATCCATCGCGGTGATGACGAGCTCCACGCTCTTGGCGAACCTTGTCGCATCGAACGTGCCGTCTTCCTTGAGGAAGGTCATCAGGTTCAAGCTCGCCAGGTTGCATGAGGAGTTATCCAGGCTCATGTACTCCGAGCAGGGATTGGACGCGTTGATCCGCCCTGTTTCCGGGTTGGTGTGCCAATCGTTGATGATGTCGTCGTACTGAATTCCCGGATCCGCGCAGGCCCAGGCAGCCTCGGCCATGGTGCGAAAGAGCCCCTTGGCGCTCACGGTCTCCACAACTTCGCCGTCGGTACGAGCCCGGAGCCCGAAGTCCTCGTCGGCCTCCAGCGCCCGCATGAACTCATCTGAGACACGTACCGAGTTGTTGGCGTTCTGGTACTGAACCGATGTGATGTCTTTTCCACCGAGGTCCATGTCGTACCCCGCGTCGCGCAGAACCCGGATCTTGTCCTCTTCCCGGACTTTGGTTTCCATGAACTCCTCGATGTCGGGGTGATCGACATCAAGCACCACCATCTTCGCCGCCCGACGAGTAGCACCACCGGACTTGATCGTGCCCGCGGAGGCGTCCGCCCCGCGCATGAACGACACGGGCCCGGATGCTGTGCCACCAGAGGATCGCAAGAGCTCCTTGCTCGAACGGATACGCGACAGGTTCAGCCCGGCACCGGAGCCACCCTTGAAGATGAAGCCCTCTTCCTTGTACCAGTTCAAGATGGAGTCCATCGTGTCGTCAACACTCAGGATGAAGCAGGCGCTCACCTGCTGCGGAGCGGTAGTGCCGACGTTGAACCACACCGGTGAGTTGAAGCTGAAGACCTGGTGCAAGAGCATGTAGGTCAGCTCATGCTCGAAGATTTCCGCGTCCTCGTCCGACCGAAAGTAGCCGTTGTCCCGTCCGGATTTGGTGTAGGTCAGAACGACGCGATCGATCAACTGCTTGAGGCTCCACTCCCGCGACTCGGTGCCCACAGCCCCGCGGAAGTACTTCGTCGTAACGATCGTCGACGCGTTCACGCTCCAAAAGTCGGGGAACTCAACCCCATGCTGCTCGAACACCACCTCCCCGGTCTTCCAGTTGTTCTGCACCACGTCACGGCGTTCCCATGTGATGTCGTCGTAGGGATGCCGTCCCGCCGCGGTGTAGAGCCGCTCCATCGTCAGGCCGGGGGCCTGGAGCGTGTTGTGCACGAACTGTGCGGGTGTGCTGATTGTTTGGGACATCGGTGGTGCCTTTCTTGCTGGAGCGGAACGGACGGATATTTCTGGAACTAGGTCGGGGAAGAATCTCGTGCGGGTGTGACATCGGCGTGCTCGCGGAGAGCCGGCTCGTGCGCCGTCGGCTCCCCTTCCGCGCGAAGCAGCGTGATCTCTGCTTCAAAATCTTCTAGCGAGTCGAAACTGCGGTAGACGGAAGCGAATCTCAGGTAGGCGACCTCGTCGAGTTCGCGAAGTGGACCGAGGATGGCCAACCCCACTTCCTCCGCGGCGACTTCTGCGTTCCCGGTGGCGCGCAGCGCATCTCCCACTTGCTGGGCCAGGATGGCGATCTGATCGTCTTCAACCGGCCGTCCCTGGCACGCCTTACGGACTCCCACCACAACTTTGGCTCGGGAGAAAGGCTCGCTGGCTCCCGATCGCTTCACCACATTCAACTGAGCTGTTTCCGAGGTGGTGAAGCGCCGACCGCAACTCAAGCACTCCCGTCGACGCCGTATTGCGCTGCCTTCATCCGATGTGCGCGAGTCGACGACCCGTGAGTTCTCTTCACGGCAAAAAGGACACCTCATGGGTACCTCCCATCACTCTCGTCACATCTGTATCGCCATTGCTGCCGTCTGTGGGGATTTGTGGGGAAATCCTGTGGACGAACTGTGCAGTAGCACCACAACCTGTGGACGAATCACATGCGTGTGACTACTACATCTAGGGGTCAGACTGTAGGGGTAGCCGACGCCGGGCGCAAGCGTCCTCGGGAATTTGGCCCTCTTGGGCGTGTTGCTCGGCTCAGCCGGCGATTCGGGAGACCTGGTCGGCAACCCGCGATGCCCAGGTTTTCGTCCCCCGCGTCGTGTAATGCAAGGCGTCGGCAAAGGGGACCTTCTGGTCTCGCGCCCAGGAGCCCCAGCGAATGTGATGCAGGTTGCTCCTGTCCGCCGCAAGCTGTATAACCTGCCGGTTGAACCACCGCTGCTTTCCTCGCGTGAAGCGATCACCACCGCTGGCGTAGGTATCCACCCACATGACGGTGCGCTTGGGTCCGAGCACCCGCATGAGCTCCTTCATTCGAGACGCGGTTGTTCCTCGGTCAATCCATCGCATGTCATTCGTTCCGATAGCGACCACCACTGTCGCCGGAAGCTGATCTAGTGCCTTCGCACGCTTGGCTTGCGCGATCGCCCAATCCAGCCGCTTCCCGCCGAAGCAACGCACCGTCGGGGTCCATCCGTCCGCGCGTAGCGCGCGCTTCAACGGCTTTCGTCCGTTGCGTGTCAACGAGTCTCCGATCACCAGTACCCGGCGCCCTTGACCCGGTCCGGGGGTCGTGTTGAGCGAGGCAGGCCAAATCGGCCCACTGCACGCCCGGGTATCTCCCCCGGTGAACCATTGCGGGTCCTTGCGCGGACCCGGTTCATCCGCTGCCGCCAGACCCCACTGCTGGCCGGCCAGACACACGACGAGGCTGGTGATGAGAACCGCTAGGCGACGAAGCACCTAGTCAGTATCACCCGAGGACGGGGACGACGATGGACTGGCCCGGCACGACGGGTGTCGTGCCGAGGTCGTTCATCTGACGAATCTGCCGAACGACTCCCCGCGGGTCGCTGCCAGGGGCCACCTCGCGGGCTATCCCCCACAGCGTTTCACCCGCCTGAACCACCACGACCTGAGCCACCGGCGGATTCGACGCCTCCGAATCTGATGCTGACGCGCCGGCCACCTGACCGGCCCCGATGACGATCGCACCCAGGGCCGCAACGGACGCTGAGAAGGCCACCAGCCGACCACGCCTGGTCAATCGCAATTCCGGATCGCTCCTGCCTACTCGATGCCTGTCATGACGTGACCGAGTGCCACGGGGGGAAGTCCGCGTTTCCATCGCTGTGCCTTTCCTAGAGCCGAGTCCTCGTTCGAACGTCTGTACGATCGAACACATGTTCGTTTTCTACCATGTTGAGCCCGACACACCCCGCATTTATCGAACAGGTGTTTGATTTCGTGTCGCGGCTGTCGTAGTTTTCGAACACGCGTACAGGTTGGCGTGGGGGTCTGACACTCACGCCTCGGCTAGCCCAGGAGGGCCCATGGCATCGACGGTCAGCGAACTTCCCGACGCTGAGCCTGACAATTCAGGCCTCACACCCCGACAGCAGGCCATCCTGCGGGTGATCGCGGACACCATGGCGGACCGGGGGTACCCGCCGAGCGTCCGCGAAATTGGGCACGGTGTCGGCCTGACGTCCCCGAGTTCGGTGGCCCACCAACTCAAGACGCTCCAAGAATTGGGCTATCTGCGTCGCGACCCCCACCGGCCTCGCGCACTCGTTGTGGCACGTCCCTCGGGCACACCCGCCGGCTCCTCCGCTACGAATGTCTCGCACGTCGAGTTGCATGCGTCCAGCAGCGCCGTTTCAGTACCTCTGGTCGGTCGTATCGCCGCGGGCGGGCCCATCCTCGCCGAGCAGCACACCGAAGACGTCATGCCTTTGCCCCGGGATCTTGTCGGTGACGGAGAGTTGTTCATGCTCACGGTCGTCGGTGACTCAATGGTCGACGCGGCCATTTGCGACGGCGACTTCGTTGTTGTTCGCAGCCAACCAACGTGTGACAACGGGGACATCGTCGCCGCGATGATCGACGGCGAAGCCACCGTCAAGACCTTCAAACGGCGCGACGGTCACGTGTGGCTCATGCCGCACAACCCGGCCTACGAGCCGATCCTCGGTGACAATGCCACCGTTCTCGGCAAGATCGTCAGTGTCCTTCGACGGGTTCGCTGAGCTCTCCATCACTCACACGATGCTCGGACTCACTCGTCATCTCTGAGCCGGACCAGGGCCTGACGGACGACCGACCCGTCGGTGGTGAACCACAACGGTGGCAAGGACGCACGCAACGCTCCCCCGTATCCAGCTGTCGCCATGCGCGAGTCGAGTACCGCCACCACCCCTCGATCAGACTCTGAGCGAATGAGTCGCCCCGCACCCTGAGCCAGCAGCAAGGCCGCCCGGGTCAGCGCTACCTCGCGAAAACCAGAGCGTCCATCCGCATCGACGGCGGCTTGCCGCGCGCTCATCACCGGGTCATCGGGGCGAGGAAACGGAATACGGTCGATCGTCACCAGCACTAGGGAGTTTCCCGGCACGTCGATGCCTTGCCAGAGGGCAACCGTTCCCACCAGGACGCTTTGGGGCTCGCTAATAAAGCGTTGGACCACCGGCGCGACCGATTCCCCCCGGCGTTGGACCAGCAGGGGCCCGAGGTCACCTGAGTCCAGTCGTGAGCCCAAGCGGACACGCAGGTAGTCCGCTGCCCGATCGACACCGTTCCAACTCGAGAACAACGCCAAGGTCCGCCCGCCGGCAGCCTCGATGAGATCCGCGAGTTCGTCGAGCGCCTCCATCGATGCACCCTCGCGATTGGGCGGCGGCACGTGGCCCGCCACATACAAGATTCCCTGCTGCGCGTAATCGAATCCGGAGCCGACATCGAGGCACGTCGTATCCGGCGCAAGCCCGAGTGCCGTCAGGGTCGGGGCAAATGACCCTCCAGCCTTCAGGGTGGCACTGGTCAGGACAACCGGTTGCTCCGGATACAACGACTCGGCCAGGGCGTCACCGACGCTCAGCGGCGCGATGCGCAGGACCGGCCCGCGACCACTGTCCTGCGACCACCACACAACATCAGAATTCGATAGCGCAAGGAGTCGGCCCGTCACGGCGAAAACATCCTCGGCACTTGCGCGGACTCGCTGCAGGGCGGCCGCATCGGCGCCCTCCTGGTTGGCTGTTGCCGACGTAGCGGACAGATCGGCGGATAGCGCAGACGCCATTGCTCGCGTGGAGTCCCGAATCCGCGCGAGGGCCAAGGACAGGGCTGGCGTCCACGCCGTGATCCGGCCCGAGGTGTTCGTATCTGCCTCCGCGAGCTCGTCGAGAGCGATCGCCACATCATCGACCGCGTCGGCCAGTGAGCCCTGATCGTCGCTCACTCGAGCGGCTTCGCCGACCAATCGCTCGAGGGAGGAAACCGACAACTCGCCGGTGACGGCACTGGTTATCCGATCGACTAACTCGTGCGCTTCGTCGACAACGAGGGCCGATCGATCGGGCAACACCGGAACACCCTCGATGGCGTCAATCGCGAGCAGGGCGTGATTCGTGACGACGATGTCCGCCTCCATCGCCCGGGCCCGCGCCTGGGCCGAGAAGCACTCGTCACCGAACGCGCACCGGCTCTCGCCCACGCATTCGGCCGACGACACCGACACGGCTCGCCACACTCGAGAGTCAATCTCGGCGTCGAGGTCATCTCTGTCACCGGTCTCGGTGTGCGCCGCCCACTCGTGAACCATCACCGCTTGTTCTTCCAGCGAACCCCGGGGCCGTGAGCCAATCTGCTCCTGCGAGATGAGCGACTCTTGACCGTCGGCCTCGCCCATTCGTTGCCGGCACACATAGTTTTGACGCCCCTTCAACACCGCCCAGGACAGGTCCCCGCCAGCCTCGGCCAGGCGGGGTAATTCCCGCTCGATCAGTTGGCGCTGCAAGGCAAGGGTTGCCGTCGCGATCACCACCGGCCCCGTCTCGCGAGCCATTCGCGCCGCGGGCACAAGGTAGGCGAGGGACTTACCTGTGCCCGTGCCTGCCTGGACGACGATGTTGTCGCCGACGGAAAAGGCCTCCATCACCGCCTCGGCCATTTCACGCTGACCGTTTCGGGACTGGCCACCCATCGACTCGACGATCGCCTCCAGGCTCGTCGACACCGATTCACTCATCGCATGATCGGTCACGCTAGCCCGCGGCGACCGAATCGAGTTCGCGAGCAAGCTCCTCGGCGACCCTGGCTTTGAGGTGGGAGCCGTGCTCTTCGTGATCTACCGAGACCACATCTCCTTCCCGGTACACCCGCGCCAACAGATCTCCACGTTCGTAGGGCACGACGACATCCACGTCCACCAGAGTGCGGGGCAGGTCTGCGTCGATCGCAACCAGCAATTCACCGATGCCCAAGCCGCTGCGCGCCGACACAAGAACCGCGTGCGGCTCGTGGCGCAATACCTCCGCGGTGACGTTCTGCTCCGCGACGTCGGCCTTATTGATCGCGATGATCTCCGGCACATCTCCCGCATCGATCTGCGACAGCACCTCCCGGACCGCCGCGATTTGCTCCCTCGGTACTTCGTCGGACCCATCGACGACGTGGACGATGACGTCGGCGTCGCGAATTTCCTCGAGGGTCGAACGGAACGCTTCCACGAGCTCGTGCGGAAGATGACGCACGAAGCCGACGGTGTCAGACACCGTGATGTCACGACCTCCGGGCGTCCGAACTTTGCGAACCGTCGGATCGAGGGTGGCGAACAGTGAGTCGTCCACCAACACACCCGATCCTGTCAACCGGTTCAACAAACTGGACTTCCCGGCGTTGGTGTAACCGGCCAGGGCGACCATCGGAACACCCGACCTCTGACGCGCGTGGCGTTGGGTCGCTCTGGTGCGATCCATGGTGCGCAATTGCGATCGGATCTTGGCCATCTGCGACCGAATCCGGCGACGATCCGTCTCGATCTTTGTCTCGCCTGGTCCGCGCGTTCCCACGCCACCGGTGGCTCCACCGGCGCGTCCGCCCGCCTGCCGCGACAAAGACTCGCCCCATCCCCGGAGACGGGGCAGCAGGTACTGCATCTGCGCCAGACTGACCTGCGCCTTACCTTCTCGGCTGCGCGCATGCTGAGCGAAGATGTCCAAGATGAGCCACGTTCGGTCGACAACTTTGACCTTCACCATGTCCTCGAGAGTCCGCAGTTGACCTGGGCTAAGTTCACCGTCGCAGATGACCGTATCCGCGCCGCTGCTCTGCACGAGATCGCGCAATTCGTTGGCCTTTCCCGACCCCACGTACGTCGCCGGGTCCGGTGCGCTTCGACGTTGCACCACTCCCCCGACCACGGCCGACCCCGCGGTTTCGGCGAGTTGTGCGAGTTCTCGTAGCGATCTCTCCGCTTGACTCAAAGTTCCCGAGGTCCACACACCGACCAACAGCACCCGCTCCAGCCGGACGCGGCGGTACTCGACCTCCGAGACATCCTCTAGTTCGGTCGATAAGCCCCCAACGCGCCGCAGAGCCTGGCGATCGAGAAGTTCCCCTTCGCCTACCGTCGGCTCGGTCACCTCCACCGCCCGCCTACACGCCGCGGGGCCACTGCACCGTGCCGCGAGCGACCAGTTCGGCCGGGCCGCGCAGTACCAGCGGGCCATCCGGCTCGATGTCTACCCACACGGTCCCCCCGGGCACATCCACCTGGAAAGAACCTGTCTGGTCTCCAGCCTCTGAGGCCGCCACCCAAGCCACGGCGCACGCACCCGTCCCGCAGGAGCGAGTCTCACCAACGCCTCGCTCATGGACCCGCATGCGGACATGCCCGGGTGCCACGCGCTCGGCGAACTCGACGTTCACGCCTTCGGGGAACACCTTTGCCGGAGCCACCACCGGGGCCTGTGCCAGAGATTGAACATCGGCGTCCAGGGACTCCACGAAGACCACGGCGTGCGGATTGGGGACCGATACCGCCACCGCATCCCATCGCCGCTCACCGAGTGCCACCGACACTTCCGGTGCGCCGTCCTGCATCGTCGCAACACCCATGCTGATCGCGATCTCTTCGGCCTCGTGTCCGCAAACGTGTGCCTCCACTAGGCCGCCACGAGTCGCCACAACGGTCGTCCGGCCCGTGAGGGAGCCTGACGCGTGCAGATACCGAACGAATACCCGAGCCCCGTTGCCGCACATTTCCGCTATGGAACCGTCCGCATTCCGATAGTCCATGAAGAACTCGGCGACGTCGGCGAAGGACGCGAACTCCGGGTCGTTGGCGCAGCGAACCACTCGAAGTACCCCGTCAGCTCCGATTCCGTGGCGGCGATCGCATATCCAGCGAACCTGCTCAGCAGACAGTTCCATCTTTCCTTCGAGGTCGGGAAGGACGACGAAATCGTTCTCCGTTGCGTGACCCTTCACGAAGGGGATATCGGCGAGGCGCGTCATTCGTTCACCCTAGTGCGCGGTGCCACCGCGCTCGAACCTCGGAACACACGCGCAGCTCCCGCCGGCCACGAGCGTTACGGCCGCGTAACGCAACCGGCGATCGCGTCTGCGAAATCCGCGTCATCATGGTCTCGCCACTCGATGCGCTCATCACGAAGGAACCAGCGTTGCTGTCGCCGCGCGAACTTTCGCGTGTCGTCGATGGTGCGCTGCCGGGCCTGCTCTTCGCTGCACTCACCGGCGAGGAAAACGAGCACAGGTCCATATCCGAGGGCAGCAGCGGCTGTCGGAGCATCTCGAAATCCGCCCGCTTCGAGTCGACGCACTTCATCGACGAAGCCCTCTTTCCACATGGCATCGACTCGGTCCTCGATGCTGGTATCGAGGCGTTCTCTATCGATGTGAACGCCGAATCGGTGCACCGGATAGACATCTTCCGGCGGTGGCAGGCGAGCGACGAACGGCTCTCCCGTCAACTCGATCACCTCGAGGGCCCGCACAATACGCCGCCCGTTGTTTCTTTCGATGGCCTGCGCCGCATCGGGGTCTATCGCGTGAAGCTCGTCGTGAAGTGCAGGCGCGCCGACCTCACTCAATCGAGTCTCCCAGCGTGCTCGGACATCCGGATCGGTACCAGGAAAGTCAAGTTTCTCGAGCACGGCACGGACGTACAGTCCACTGCCGCCCACGACGAGGGCTGTCTTGCCTCGACCTCGGACATCGTCGATCGCCTGACGCGCCATGTCGCGGAACTCCACGACGCTCACGGCCAGGTCGACCGGCCAGACGTCGATCATGTGGTGGCGGACCAACCGTTGGTCTACCTCGCTGGGTTTGGCGGTGCCGATGTTCATTCCTCGATACGCCTGCATGGAGTCGGTGCTGACGATCTCGGCGTCGACGGCCTGGGCCACACGCAACGCCAGGGCGCTCTTGCCGGAAGCAGTGGGCCCGACAATCGCGATGACGGCGGGCTGAACTGCCTGGCTCATGTAGCGGGGGCGCCGATTCCGGGCATCCCCAGCGGCACACCCGGCCACGTTCCGGGCGACCCTTCGCGTCGATACACATCGATGACCTCGTCGGCTACAAGGTGGTGCGGGGCCGCGTAGGTCACCACCGCCGTCACCAGGTCCCCTTCGACTATCGGATCCAGGCCTTCCATCCCGATGTGGACGAGTCGGTTGTCCCGCGCCCGACCGCTGGCGCGCATGGTGCGCTCGTCCTTGCGGCCCTCGCCTCCTGCGATCAGCACCTCTACCGGCTCACCCTCCAATGACCTGTTCTCTTCCCAGGCAATCACGTTGACCAGTTCCACCAGTCGGGTGTAACGCTCCTGCACCACATCGCGATCCACCTGCTGAGGCATCGAGGCTGCGGGGGTTCCGGGGCGCTGCGAGTACTGAAACGTGAACGCACTGGCAAACCGCGCCTGTCGTACGACATCCATCGTCGCAAGAAAGTCCTCTTCGGTCTCACCAGGAAAGCCGACGATGATGTCTGTCGTGATGGCTGCATGGGGCATTCGGTCGCGAACTTTGTCGAGGATTCCCAGGTATCGATCACTGCGGTAGGACCGCCGCATTGACTGAAGGATTCGATCGGATCCAGACTGCAAGGGCATGTGCAGGACTGGCATAACATTGTGCGTGGTCGCCATGGCGTCGATGACATCGTCGGTAAAGTCCCGCGGGTGCGGGCTGGTGAATCGCACACGCTCGAGACCGTCGACGTTTCCACACGCTCGCAAGAGATCCGCAAAGGCTCCACGATCGTCGAACTCCACGCCGTAGGCGTTGACGTTTTGCCCCAGCAGGGTGATCTCGACGACTCCATCGGCCACGAGTGCTTCGATCTCCGCGAGGATCTCCCCCGGCCGTCGATCCTTCTCCGTGCCGCGTAAGGACGGAACGATGCAAAAGGTGCACGTGTTGTTGCACCCCACGCTGATCGATACCCACGCTGCATGGGCCGACTGTCGCTTCGTTGGCAGATCGGACGGGAACACCTCGAGGGCTTCTTCGATTTCGATCTGGGCCATCTGCTGAACCCGAGCCCGCTCCAGGAGGATCGGAAGCGAGCCGATGTTGTGAGTTCCAAAGACGACATCAACCCAGGGTGACTTCTCAACGATGGCCCCACGATCCTTCTGCGCGAGACAGCCGCCAACGGCAATCTGCATATCGGGGTTCTGCCGCTTTAGAGGCGCTAGGTGGGACAGGTTGCCGTAGAGCCGGTTATCGGCGTTCTCTCGGACAGCGCACGTGTTGAAGACGATGACGTCGGCGTTCTCGCCGTCGGGGACCGGGACCAGCCCGGAGTCCTCCAGAAGACCGGAGAGTCTTTCGGAGTCGTGAACGTTCATCTGGCAGCCATAGGTGCGCACCTCGTAGGTGCGGGCGATACCCGTGTCGGACGCTGCTGCCATGAGGGTGAGCCTAGGAGACAGTCTCCCAGCCGGGTGAAGCCCCGCACCACGATGGCGTCTGGTTCACACCTGGGCACGGACGCCGGCTACCGGTATGGAACATGGAGCCACGCTCGTCGTATCCGCCAGGCACTGCGCGGCGGCGAAACGCTGCATAACGACTACGCCGGCAAGATGTTCGCGGACGATGCCATGACAATCGCCTGCCAGTAGATGCCCGGTCCGGTTGGCCGTTGAGGCGATGAGACCTACCTCAACCAGGCCGACGGTAACCGCCGCATCACCAACCTGCCGCGCGGCCGCGTCTATTGCGCCGGTGACGCCTACGGTCAAGTGCCGGGGTGGCAGGAGGGTTTTGTGGACTCCGCACGGCTGGCCATCGCGTCCATCCTCAGCGGAAAGCCCTCCACCAATCCGGGCCTGGATCGGTCCGGGTCCTGGACATCCGCTGCAATCGTTAGAAGGCCCCGACGGGTTCGGGTGACTCTTCCTCGTTGGCGACTTCCTCATCGCCCGGCTCGATGGTGACGGTGGGCAGGATTCGCTCCAGCCACCCGGGCAACCACCAGTTGGCTGTCCCGAACATCGTCATCAGGCTCGGGACGAGAACCAAGCGCACCACGAACGCATCGATCAACACCGCTGACGCGAGGGCAACGCCGAACAACTTGATGATCCCGTCGGGCGACGGAACGAACGCCCCAAAGACGACCGCCATGATCAGCGCCGCGATGACGACCACCCTGCCGGAGTTGCGCAGGCCGGAGCGAATGCTCTCGGCGTTGTCCTTGGTCTTCGACCACTCTTCTTGCATCCGCGACACCAGGAAGACCTGATAGTCCATCGACAGTCCGAACAAGATCGCAAACACCATGATCGGGATAAAAGGCAGGATCGGTCCGGTTCCAGGGACGCCGAGGATCGAGTTGAACCAGCCCCACTGGAAGACCGCAACCGAGATGCCCATGGCAGCAGCCAGGGAAAACATCGACGTGATCGCACCGATGAACGGCACAAGCAAGGATCGGAACAGCACAACCAGCGCGAGGAATCCCAGGCCAACGACGACTAGCAGGAAAATCGGCAAAGCGTCTGCCAGCACGGTCGTGAAGTCGGCGGTGATCGCTGCCGTACCACCGACCAGGATCGTGGCACCGGTGGCCTGCTCCAGCCCTGGATTGACGTCCTCGCGCAAGGTGGTGAGCAGTTCGCTGGTGGCGGCGTCCTGGGGCGCCGTCGTCGCGTAGACCGCCATCACTTGGATCGGATTCGCTGCTTCCTGCGGCGCCGCTTGGGCGATCTTGGCGATCACCGGGAGGGTTTCCGGGCTCGGGTTGGTGCCCGCGACACCGGGTGTTTCGTTGAGCGTGGTGACGATCTGCGCGTAGGCATTCGGGTCGGTGGTCTCACTCAAATCGACCACTACGAGGTACGGAGCGCTGGCTCCAGGACCGAAGCCCTCTGCGCGCAGATCGTAGGCGATCCTGGCGGGTGAGCCTTCGGGGCGACCCGAGTTGTCGGTGAATCCTTGCCGCAAGCTCAACGCAGGTACCGCCAACAAGACGATGAGACCGATTGCCCCGATCGCGGGAAGTATCGGCCGCTTCTGCAGCCACCTGGCGTACGTCGACCATCCCTTCGAGGGCGCAGGACCGCTTCCGGGCTTGCGACCCCATGGCAGTCGCCATCCCAGGGCCCGTGTGCCCAGTAGTCCGAGCAATGCAGGCAGCATCCAGACCGCGGAAAGCATCACGATGACCACGGTCATCGCTGCGCCGATGGAAAGGCCGATGAAGAAGTTGATTCCGATGAGCAGCAGTCCGAGCAGTCCAACGACGACGGCGAAAGCGGCGAAGACGACCGCTCGACCGGATGTTTTCACAGCCACCAGGGCTGCCTTCTGGTTATCGTCGCCTTCCAATAGACCCTGTCGGTAGCGATTCAAGATGAATAGGGAGTAGTCGATGCCCACAGCCAAACCGATCATCGCCGCGAGTGTCGGCGCGAAGGTCGCAACATCAAGGAAATTAGCGACGAAGGTCACGAACAGCACGCCGGTGCCTACGCCCACGATTGCCGTGAGAATTGGGAGTCCTGCGGCGATGACCGAGCCGAAGGCGACGAGCAAAATGACAAGGGCGAAGATCACGCCGATGATCTCGCTGCTCGGGGGCTCGCCGCCGGCCCAGTCGAGAACCTGACCTTCGGCGCCGACCGCCAAGGAATCTGAGTTCGTCTCCTCAAGCAACTCCAGAATCGCAGCCGCTTCCTCCATGGGCAGACCCTCGGTGCCATCACCAACGAACGAAACCGAGGCGTAAGCAACCGTCCCATCGGGGCTCACCGGCGCGAAGGAACTGGAAAGGATGTCGATTTCCTCAGGGGTGAGTAACTCAAAAATAGCCGCGTTCTGATCCCCACTCGGACAGTCCGACCCCAAACCGGTCGATGCGGGATCGAACGGATTGGTCACACATGTGACCGACTCGAACTCCGCCATCTCTTGCAGCATTGGGACGATGATTGTGCCCGTCTCTTCGGATAGGGCGAGCCCCTCAGACGGTTTCCACACGATAGTGGCGCCGCTCTCGAGCCCGGAAGTGTCGGTCCCGCTCTCGATCAGCAAGTCTGTGGCCGCCTTCGATTCGGTGTCGGGGAGATCGAAACTGTCGTTGTAGTTCCCTCCGAATCCGATGCCTAAGACGCCGATCGCCGCCACGGTGACGAGCCAGGCGATCAGAGCGAGAACAGGTCGACGAACGGCCCAGGTGGACAATCCAGGCATGAGGCTCCTTTGACGAGGTAGCGGCACGCTAGCAAGGAACGATTCCGTTCACAAATCGAGACTGTAGGGAACGGATTCGTTCACAATGGCGTAACCTGTTGTTGTGGCCTCCCCTGCCAGCACTTCCTCTCGACGAACCGGCGACGAGCTCATTCAGGCCGTTCATGCGGCTGCCCTGGCAGAGATAGCCGAGAACGGCCTTCGGGGAGCATCGATGGACCGCATCGCCAAACGCACCGGGACGGGCAAGGCGGCGCTCTACCGACGCTGGCCCAACGTGCGTGCACTCGGTCTGGACGTATTTCTCGCCACGATCGCTGAGTCTGTTCCGCAAGCCTTCCCGAACACAGGATCCTTGCGCGAGGATCTGGTCGGCTCGATGAAGTCCTTCACCTCTTCGTTCCGCGGGCCCATGGCTCTGGTGCTTCGCGAATTGATCAGCGAATCGGCGCACGACACGGAATTGATCGAACAGTTCAACACCCGAATGGGCGCACCCATGGAAGCCGAACGCGTCAATGTCTTGCAACGGGCCATGGCCCGCGGTGAGATCCCAACGAAACCGATCGATCCGTTGATTTTCGAATTGCCCGATGCGTTGATCTCACATCGACTCTTGGTGCGCGGCGAGATCATCGACGACGTCACCTGTGAACATCTCGTCGACAATGTCATCTTGCCGCTGCTCGAATTTCGTCGCTAATACGTTTCGGGCGACCGAAAAACACACACTCGATGGGTAACCCTTACGCGCAAGTTGCCTCGCAAGGCGATTAACCGCGGCCGGCAACTCCTCCCCCGCACGCAGGCGTGCCTTGCCCTCAGCGAAGGACAGCGCACGATGAAACTCGCCCTCGTCGTTGATGTCCTCTAGGGCCCGCTCGATGATGTTTGCGTCCACTCCCCGCTGCTGCAGTTCCCGACGGAGCGCCGGTCGTGCCAGAGCCTTGCTGCGGTGCCGGGATTCCACCCACAGGCGCGTGAACGCAACGTCATCGACGAGCCCGACCTCCTCGAAGCGGTCCAGGACGCGCTCGCTCGCATCGGGGTCTGCCCCACGCCGACGAAGGTCTTCGCGCAATTCGTTCCGTGTGCGCGGAGCACTGGATAGACGGCGCAGCAAGATGGCCCGCACTGCGGATTCTGGGTCAGACGTTTCCTCCGGCGGCTGGTCGGAGGAAGGCTCACGCCGGCGGCGCGACATCCGTGAAGTCCTCGGCGACCTCCGGGGCCTCATTCAGGTCGTCTGCGGGCACATCCACCTGTGCGCCAATGCCCATCGTTTCCTTGATGCGCTTTTCCAGCTCGTTCGCCAAGTCGGGGTTGTCTTTCAAGAACACACGCGCGTTCTCTTTGCCCTGACCCAGCTGGTCCCCCTCGTAGGTGTACCAAGCGCCAGACTTTTTCACCAAGCCCGTATCGACCCCTAGATCGATCAGCGAACCCTCACGAGAGATGCCCTCGCCATAGAGAATGTCGAATTCCGCCAATTTGAATGGCGGTGCAACCTTGTTCTTTACGACCTTTACCCGGGTGCGGTTTCCCACCGCCTCGGTACCGCCCTTCAGGGTTTCGATACGTCGCACATCGAGCCGAACCGATGAGTAGAACTTCAGAGCCTTCCCGCCGGTGGTCGTCTCCGGAGAACCGAACATCACGCCGATCTTCTCTCGGAGTTGGTTGATGAAGATCGCGGACGTGTGCGTGCTGCTGAGCGCACCGGCCATCTTGCGAAGTGCCTGGCTCATCAGGCGAGCCTGCAACCCGACATGGGAGTCGCCCATCTCGCCCTCGATTTCCGCACGGGGCACCAGTGCAGCGACCGAGTCGATGACGACCAGATCGATGGCGCCCGACCGGACCAGGGTGTCCGTGATTTCGAGTGCCTGCTCGCCGGTGTCCGGCTGAGACACGTACAGATTGTCGAGGTCCACACCCAGCGCTTGCGCGTAATCCGGATCCAAAGCGTGCTCGGCATCGATGAAGGCTGCCAGCCCGCCCAAGGCTTGGACGCTGGCAATCGCGTGCAGGGCAACGGTGGTTTTTCCGGAGGACTCCGGGCCGTACACCTCGATGATCCGACCGCGTGGCAGACCGCCGATTCCCAGCGCGACGTCGAGGGCGATGGATCCGGTAGGGATCACCTCAATAGGAGCACGGCCTTCGTCTCCGAGTCGCATGACGGAGCCCTTGCCGAACTGCTGTTCGATCTGTGACAGGGCGGTCTCAAGCGCGCGTTCGCGGTCGCCGGACGCGCTAACGGACATCAACGGTGTGCTGGACTTCGCGCTGTTCTTCGCGGCCATCGGTTTCTCCTCGCGGTTGCTGGTCGTGTCTGACGTGCCCTGCGGACGCTAGGTCCACCCTGTGACAGTCGCCCGGATCCATCCATTCCCCACCTCGCCCTGGGGATCGGATGTCGCCTCGAACCCCCGTGTGGAGGACGTGGCCCACGCAACTGCCAACGGGCCCGAAACTACATCGAACGGGTGTTCGAATGGCGCCGACACGCCGGAATGCTGGCCCACACGACCAGGCCCACCACCGGAATGGCGGCCACCGCCGTCAAGACCTGGTAACTCGCGAGCCACACCACAACCCCGGCGACCACTCCTCCCACGGCCCCCGCCACGTTCATCGTCAGGTCCGAGAGTCCCTGGACAGCGGGGCGCTCAGGTGGATCAACCTCATCGGTCACCAGCGTCGACCCGGCGATCAGGGTGCACGACCACCCCAGGCCGAGAAGGAACAATCCGATGCCGAGGGTCACCACGTCGTCGGCAGGGGCGAGCCCGCTCACCGCGCACGCCGTGAGCAAGATCACCACCCCTGCGCCGATCACGGTCAGCCGACCGAACCGGTCAACGGCCATTCCAACCAGTGGCGAGAGGGCGTACATGCCGGCGACGTGCACGCTGATGACGAGGCCGATCAACTGCAAGCTTACGTCGACATGAGCCATGTGCACCGGCGTCATCACCATGACCATGACCATCGCGACGTGCCCGACGGCCACGGCGCCGATACCCAAAACCGCTCTCGGCCGGTTCTTCAGATGCTCGATGCCATCGCGGATGCGTGGGCGTTGAACGCCCGGCTTGACGTCTCCCCTAAGCCGCAACGACTCTCGATACGGATCGGGGCGCAAGAACACCAGCAGCAAACCCCCGGTGACGCCGCACACGACCGCGGCGACGAGGTACGGGCCCGCCAGGGGCGGGAGGCCCAACGACAGCGCCCACCGCCCGCTGACGTCGAGCAGATTGGGGCCGGCAACCGCTCCGATGGTGGCGCCCCACACCACGATGGACAAACTGCGTGCCCGACGATTCGCCGATGCCAGGTCCGTCGCCGCGTACCGGGCTTGCAGGCCAGCCGCCGAGGCGACACCTACGAGCAGGCACCCCGCATACACGATCGCGAGCGAGCGATACACAGCTCCGAAGATGACGATGATCGATCCGAGGGAGCCGAGGAAGTACCCACTGGCAAGAGCAACGCGGCGCCCGCGCGAGAGAGCCACCCGCGCCAGCGGGAGCGCCAGCAGCGCCGCACCCACGACTCCGAACGTTTGCGCGAGCCCGGCGGCGGCCTCGCTTCCACTGATCGATTCGGCGATAAGGGCACCGGCCGGCAGTGAGCCCGCGACGGCCACTCCCCCGAGAACCTGACTGCCGCCGAGCACCCCGATGCTCTTGCGCTGGAGGGCGCGAACATCGTCGGCGTCGAACGGATCGCCTGCCTCCAACTGATCGTCAGGCTCGGGCGCCACCGTTACCGCGTCCGAATCACCGGTACGACTCACGGACGCTCGCTGTTCTGGCCGTGCTCCAGGTGCGTAGACAGGGATTCGCGAATCAGGGCCTCCTGCACCGGGAATCCGATGTTCTTAAGCGCGGACACGCCAATGGATGGATCGGCCGACCACTGCTCGTACTCGGTGAGGGCCACTCGGCCCGGGCCAAGAACGTCGGCGAGCGTGCCCGCTGCTTCGCGGAGATGCTCCACCGAGCGCTCCAATGCGGTCACCGCATCGGGGTGCTCGCGCCACCACCCGCTGCGGGCAGCCGCCTGCGGATCGCGGACATTGATCACGTACCGCACGCCGGGAAGCAGAGCGTTGATGAACAGCAGGTAGTCGGTCATGACGTCGGCATCGGCAAAGTGACCGATCTCGTATCGAACTTCTTTAAATCCCAACCAGCGCGTGTCGGCCTTGGGTCGCAGCAGGTGGGCGATGACGTGGCGTCGCTGATCCGCCAGCACGGCAAGAGCATCGAGTCGGGCGGTGCCAAACCACGGGTGGTGCGGTTTACCCGAGTTATGTCGGTCAGCCGCAGCTGCAACGGCGTCGACATACGCGTGCAACCCACGCAACGCGTTGTAGTTCTCCCCGCGAATGATCGTGTGAGGGTGAGCGTTCAGGGCCGCCTGCAGTGCCGTCGATCCCGAGCGACCGAAGGTCACGATCGTCAGAAATTCACGATCTGGCTCGGCAGTCGACACACAAGAACTCTAGGGCTCCATCTCGGTCCGAAGCCCGACCTCTCGATACCGAGCGCCGGCCTGCAGAAAAATCCGCTAGCGCAGCATGGAGGGAACGTCGACCACGTCGCACACTGCCCGCCACACCACGACGGTGTCCTCGCCCCTATCGAAGCAACCTTCGACCGTGTCACCGAGGGAGGGAAGCACGACGTCTCGTGACCAACTCGCGGCGTACTCCGGACCCAGGACGGCGTTCAATCGCTCCCAGAAGTCACTTCGACGCATGCGGGATATCCTCCGAGACTGCGGAGGAGTGCGCCGCACCGCCCCGCAGGAAGCACATCATGCAAGGAGCGTGTGCCGTGCCACCAGCCCCAGAGACAGTGGGCGCGTCGGCGGCGCCCACGTCATCTGTGGGCCACGTCGATGCCACCGACTCCGGGCTCAGCCCGTGGGCCACCACCTGGGTCCAGCAGGCCCTCGGTGAACCAACCGCGATCCAGCGCGAGGCCTGGCCTGTTCTGGCTACCGGCCAAGACGCTGTCCTGATCGCCCCCACCGGCTCAGGTAAGACCCTTGCGGCTTTCCTTGCCGCATTGGACTCACTCGCACACACCCCGCCCTCGGACCGCAAGCGAGTGCTATACATCTCTCCACTGAAGGCCCTTGCCTCGGACATTGAGCGCAATCTGCGCAGCCCATTGATCGGCCTTGAGCAGATCGCCGCTCGATCGGACGTGACGATTCCGCCGATTTCCGTTGGAATCAGAACCGGTGACACTCCTCAATCGGAACGAACCCGGCAGGCGAAGAATCCTCCCGACGTGTGGATCACGACACCTGAGTCGTTGTTTCTGCTTCTGACATCGAGGGCCCGCGACGCACTCCGTGACATCGACACCGTGATCATCGACGAAGTGCATGCCCTTGCGGACACAAAGCGCGGCGCCCATCTCGCCATATCCCTCGAACGGCTCGATGCGCTTCTTGCGCAGCCCGCGCAACGCATCGCTCTGTCCGCCACCGTGACACCGGTATCCGAGGTTGCTCGCTACGTGCGCGCCACCGATCCCGCCGGTGTTGCCGTCATCTCACCCGCTATCGACAAGAAGATCGAGCTCACGGTCGAGTCCCCAGTAGCCGATTTCCGTGACATTGGAAATGCGCGAACTGACGATGCCGGCGTTGAGATCGTCACCGGGAGTGCTGCCGGAGACGCGGATCGGTCATCGGTGTGGCCGGCGGTCGCGGACCGTGTCCTGGACATCATCACGACGCATCGATCCACCATCGTGTTCGTCAATTCGCGACGGCTCGCCGAACGTCTCACGGCCCGACTCAACGACGCCGCCGCGCAGCGCGCAGACGAGTCTGGCCAGTCGACGGACTCGCGTGAAGCGACCGTGATTGCACGGGCTCATCACGGATCCGTCTCGAAGGATCTTCGCCGATCTATCGAAGAGGACCTGAAGGCCGGTCGACTTCCGGCCGTCGTTGCGACGAGTTCCATGGAACTCGGTATCGACATGGGCGCGGTCGATGTCGTGATCCAAATTCAATCGCCAACGTCGGTGGCGAGCGGATTGCAGCGGGTGGGACGTGCCGGGCACGGAGTCGGTGAAGTCAGTCGTGGGCACGTGATCAGCACGCATGCACACGACCTGTTGTTGGCCATCAGCCTCGCCGATCGCATGTCCGAGCGTGTCATTGAACCAATGCGGCTTCCCAACCTGCCCCTGGATGTCTTGAGTCAACAGATTGTTGCCATGTGCGCGATGGACGATTGGACTTTCGATGACCTCGCTCAACTCGTGCGCAAAGCAGCATCGTTCACGCACCTCAGCGATGCTCTCTTGACCGGCGTGGTCAACATGCTCGCAGGAACGTACCCGTCAGAACGATTTGCCGAGTTGCGCCCGCGCCTGGTGTGGGATCGCGCCTCGCAGGTGCTGACCGGACGACCGGGGGCCGGCCGGCTCGCGGTAACGAACGCCGGAACGATTCCCGATCGAGGACTGTTCGGCGTTCACGTAGCAACCGAGGGATTCCCTCGCGTCGGGGAACTTGACGAAGAGATGGTCTACGAGACGCGCGTCGGGGAAGTCATCACCCTGGGCGCAAGCACCTGGCAGGTGCAAGAGATCACCCACGATCGCGTGTTGGTTACTCCAACACCCGGCGCGATCGGGCGAATGCCCTTCTGGCACGGGGACTCTGCGGGTCGTCCCGCACAGTTAGCGGAAGCGATTGGTCACACGATTCGGTCCCCTGAGCCGAAAACAGCCGCTCTGCAGGTCTACCTCGACGAGCAAAGGCACGCCACCGGAGTTGTCCCCGATGACCGCAACCTGTTGATCGAGGCCTTCCGCGACGACATCGGTGACTGGCGTGTGGTTCTCCACAGCCCTTACGGGGCGAAAGTCCATTCACCCCTGGCCTTGGTGCTGGCTCGAAATTTGCGTGATCAATTCGGCATCGATCCGCAGGTAATGCACGCAGATGACGGAATCGTCATCAGGCTTCCCGATTACGTACACGTTCTCGACCCGGTCATCGATGCGGCTGGAGACCTCAGTTCGTCGGGCAGTGAATTCGGTGGGCCTGTCGGCGGTACCGCCGAAGGTGAGCACGTGCTTCAGAAGGTCGTCGACTCACTCGATATCGACACCGTCGGCCTCGAGCAGACGGTGCAAGACGAGGTGTCCGGGTCTGCCCTGTTCGCGGCACGTTTCCGCGAGTGTGCTGGGCGGTCACTGCTGTTACCGCGCCGGCGCCCCGACCGGCGGAGCCCCCTATGGCAGCAACGCCAGCGAGCAAACGCGCTCTTACAGGTGGCCGCCGACTACCCCGACTTCCCGATCGTGCTGGAGACCATGCGCGAGTGTCTGAATGACGTCTACGACCTCCCAGGGTTGATTTCTCTTCTGGAACGCATTCAATCCAATGACGTAACCGTGACCACCGTGACGACAGACCACCCAAGTCCGTTCGCGCGGTCTCTCCTGTTCGGCTACGTGGCCACCTTTATGTATGAAGGCGATGCCCCGCTCGCGGAGCGTCGCGCTCAGGCCCTGTCGATCGACACCGAGCTGCTCGCAGACCTCCTTGGCACCTCGGAGCTTCGTAGCCTTCTCGACGCCGAGGCCATCGCCGAGGTGGAGGACGAGGTGTCCTTTCAGGCTCCGCACACCCGAGCCCGATCCCTCGAGGACGCCGCTGATCTTCTCAGGCTCCTCGGCCCGCTCGACATAGATACCGCGCAGCGATGCGGTGTCGAAACCATGTGGCTCGACGAGCTGATCTCGGCCCGACGGGCCATCACGGTGACCGTTGGCGGTCGTCGATGTTGGGCAGCCATCGAGGATGCCGGGCGTCTGCGCGATGCTCTCGGAGTTGTGCTGCCGCCGGGAATCCCCGACGCCCACCTCTCCGCTGTAGAAGAACCATTGGTGGGAATGGTCCATCGTTTTGCGCGGACGCATGGACCCTTTCGCCTACCCGACGTCGTCGAGTATTTCGACCTCCCGTCGGCAGTCTTGGAATCAGCTCTCAACGACCTGTTGGCTCAGCGCCGCCTTCTCGCCGGCGAATTCCGCCCCGGGGGGCATGGACGCGAGTTATGCGATCCGGAGGTGTTGCGTCGAATCCGACGACGGTCGGTGGCTCGACTCCGTGAGGAAATCGAGCCCGTTGGTCTCTCGCAGTACGCCGCCTTCCTCCCCCGATGGCACGGTGTAGTCGAATCAGGGATCCACGAGTCGAGCACACGCGAGTCGGTTACCCACGACTCGACCGCACCGCAGGAAGACACCGCCCCGAGCGGCGCACCCGAGGTGGGCATCGTCGATGCCGTCGATCGCCTCAGCGGACTTGTACTCCCTGCCTCGTCGACCCTAGGGCTGATCCGGTCGCGCGTCCCGAAGGCGACGCTGACCGATCTCGATGGCTTGTTGACCACGGGAAACCTGACCGTCTGGTCGATGGGTGAGATGGGTAGCCGAGACGCTCGCATCGCGTGGGGGCCGACACCGATAGCCGCCGGTGTTCGTTCGATGCTGCGCGGATCGCACCCGACCATGGACGACGCCGGATACCACGCACTCAACGACATCGATCGCTCGGTCCTGGATGTACTTGCAGGCGGGGGTGCTTTTCTTCGCGACTCAATACACGCCTCGCTCGTCTCTGCGGGGACCGTCGTGTCGATGGACACCGTCGACCAGGCCCTGTGGCAACTGTTCCGAGCGGGATGGATCTCCTGCGATTCCTGGTCGTTCGTTCACGCACGGGTTCATGGCCGCCGGTCACCGCGCCCGCGTCAACGAACAGCCAAGGGTGGGTCCACCGGGCGTCGAGGCGCACCTCTGCCGCGACGTACTCGCCTAGCGGCCACCTCCGGGGCCACGTCCGCCGACCCGCGCTGGTTCCTTGCGCCCGGCGTATCCGCAACCGAGGTCACAGACACTGGTTCTCATGAGCGAATTGCGGCCGAGTACGCGGGCCTGCTCCTGGAACGATGGGCGGTGGTGACACGCCCGGCGGTGGCGAGCGAAGAGCCGGTGGGTGGCTTTGCCGGTCAGTACCCGGTCTTGTCGACACTCGCCGATGCAGGGATCTGTCAGCGCATCTACGCGATCGAAGGCGCTGGCGGCGCACAATTCGCCCTTGCAGAAACCGTTGATGCCATTCGTGACGCTTCGTCCTCGTTGGCCAACACCTCACTGGTGACCATGCTCTCCGTCGACCCGGCGAACCCGTGTGGCTCGCTGTTGCCGTGGCCGGAGGGCTCGCGCCGTGCCTCTCGACGGGCCGGGTCCATCGTCGCCCGCTGCGGAACCGAGACACGGGCGTGGCTTGACCCCAACGGCTCTCATCTCGAGGCGTGGGGCATCGACACGGTCGAACATGCCACCACCATTCTGGCGGCGCTGGCTCGCGCGCGCGCGGTGCTTACCGAGAAGTCCCGCGCCACGCTCACGACCGTCAACGCCCAATCGCTGATCGACGCTGCGACGCATGACTTGTGGAATGAGGCCGCACGGACCGCCGGGCTCTCCCCAGTTCCGCGCGGCTGGCGCTGGGAGAGTCATGCCAGAAGGTGACACCGTCTACCTGGCTGCCAAGCGTTTGGACGCACTCCTTGCTGGCCGTCGCATCGACCGCAGTGACGTCCGCCTGCCGTCGCTGGCAACCATCGACTTCGCGGGTATTGACTGTCTCGGCGTGCGCCCGGTAGGTAAACATCTGCTGTTCCGCTTCTCCAACGGAACGTCGTTACATACGCACTTTCGAATGGATGGCTCGTGGCACATCTACCGCACCGGACAGCGTTGGAAGGGTGGGCCGATGCATGCGGTCCGCATTGTCTTGTACTCCGGTGACGGAGTTGCCGTGGGGTATCGGCTGCACGATGTGCTCGTTCTGCCAACGGAGCGAGAAGCAGACGTCATTGGGCACCTAGGTCCGGACATTCTCGATGACTCGTGGGACGCAGGCCTTGCAAGGGACAACGTTCGGGCCTGCGCAGGACGATCGATTGGTGACGTTCTCGTCGACCAACGGGTGGTCGCCGGCATCGGCAACATCTATCGCTGCGAAACGCTGTTCCTCGCGGGCATCACGCCCTTCACACCTGTGCACGACATATCCGACGACGGTGTGGCCTGGACCCTGGCGATTGCTCGGACCCTGATGATCCGCAACCGGGACCGGTCGTCGCAAGCGACAACCGGTGACGAGCGGGATGCCCATTTCGTTTATGGAAAACGGAGGGGCTCATGCCGGCGCTGCGGCACACCCGTTCGCTCTCAGCAGGGTGTGCAACAGCAACGCCCTAATGAGCAGCCGATCTTTTGGTGTCCCCGCTGTCAGGTGGGAACCCAGCCCTGATCGGGCCCGTGAACGATGGCAGATGTAAAACCGGTTTAGGACAGGCGCCGCTGCGCGACCGCACCACCCGGGAGGACCATCTGGGGAAGACGCGTGGTGGGGGCTGTGTGTTGAAGCTCGACTTGCGCGACGTGCGTGCTAACCGACGCCAACAATTCCGATAACGAAACCTCTAACGCGTCGCAGATCGCCGCGAGCAGCTCGGAGGACGCCTCCTTGTGCCCCCGCTCGACCTCGGACAAGTAGCCAAGAGAAATGGCGGCGGCCCCGGACACCTCACGCAGCGTGCGGCCTTGATCTTGACGCCGCCGACGCAGCTCTTCGCCGATTACTTCGCGCATGACAATCACGGTGCCACCTCCTTGCTCTTGTACTGCCCCACCATAACCGCACCTTGCCATTGCCCGCTCGCGCAGGCCTCCGTTTGGGCCTGCGTTCGGGCAAACATGCAGGCGGCTGTGCAGGGGACTTCTTGGGTCTTCAACAAAGACAACACCGGTGGGATCTGATCTATTCCCCAGCTTCAAGAATTTCTAGTGCCGCCTCCACAGCGGCCTGAGTGACCGCGTGTCGAACCTGCGACCGATCCCCGGTGACGCGCAAGGTTCGCGCCCGTTGCACCGAGGGACCGCACACCGCGATGCAGGCTGTTCCCGCCGGCATCCCATCGTGGTCATCCGGCCCAGCAGCTCCCGTCGTCCCGATCCCCACAGTGGCCGCCAATCGCGAGCACGCTCCCTGGGCAAGGGCAAGCGCGACCTCCTCAGTCACGATTCCTTGCGTCAACAGTTCCCCGGGAACATTGAGGACCTCAGTCTTGACCTCCGGCGCGTAAGCGACGACGGCCCCTCGGAAGACAGCCGAGCAGCCCGGCACCGAAGCGATCGTCGAGGACACCAGGCCCGCCGTCAGAGACTCTCCCGTGGCAATTGACCAGGACCGTTTCTGCAGGCGCCGAACGAGACGTTCTGCGAGCTGATCGAGCGGCACCTGCTCCGACGATGGGGTGTCAGGACTCATGGGCTACCGATCGGGAGATGACGTACGCGCGTCGCAGGTAGTCGATTCCGGTGATGACGGTCATCACGACCGCAGCGATCATCACCGCAGCTGCGATGGCGGACCAGGCGTCCGCGACAACCTCCGGTGGAATGGCCAGGTACAAGAAGATCGCCACAATCTGCAACACCGTCTTGACTTTGCCACCCCGACTGGCCGGAATAACCGCGTGGCGCACGACCGCAAACCGCACGACGGTCACCCCAATCTCTCGAACCAGGATCACCACGGTTATCCACCAGGGCAGCTCTCCCACGATCGACAGCCCGAGCAGTGCGACTGCGATCAAGGCCTTGTCGGCTATCGGGTCGGCCAGCGCACCGAAGCTTGACGTGATGCCGCGACGACGAGCGATGGCTCCGTCGAAGAAGTCGGTGACCGCTGCAGCAACGAAAACGATCGCGGCGGTATCCCGAGCCCAGGACTCATCGACCGCCAACAACCAGGCCAGAATCGGTACACACACCAAGCGCGCCACCGTGAGTGCATTGGGCAGGTTCCACGTCACGGCCGTACCCACAAGTCAACGCCCTCGTTCTCCACGACATGACCGTCGACCCACTCGCCCACCTCAGCGTCGCTGTTGACAAGCAAGCACGCACCATCGTCTGGCCCTTGGTGCGCGGCTCGACCACACCGGACTCCGTCGTCGACCGACTCCACGAGCACCCGCACCGATTCGCCGATGCGCTCGGCGGCCCTTTGCTCCATCAATTCGTCCACCACGTCCACGATTCGTGATCGACGAGCCTCGATGACGTCCTCGGGCACCTTGGCGTCCAGGCCCGCCGCCTCCGTTTCGTCTTCGTCGGAGTAGGCGAACACACCGACCGCATCCAAGCGCGCGGCTTCCAAGAAGACCGCCAACTCGTCCACGTCCTCGTCGGTTTCACCGGGAAACCCGACGATGACGTTGCTGCGGATCCCCGCAGTGGGTGTGAGCGTCCGGATGGCCTCGATCAACTCAAGGAAGTCCTTCGTGCCTCCGAAACGGCGCATGGCTCGCAGCACCCGCGGGCTCGCGTGCTGAAAACTCAGGTCGAAGTAGTCCGCCACCGCCGCACTGCCCGCGATGGCTGCAACCAGGCCCGGGCGCATCTCGGCCGGTTGCAGATAGGACAAGCGAATTCGATCAACGCCGGTGCCGGCCGCCAAGTCCGGGAGCAACGACTCCAGCAGTCGCATATCCCCGAGGTCTTTTCCATACGACGTGGTGTTTTCAGAAACTAGAACCACTTCGCGAACACCCGCGGCAACCATCTCTCCCATTTCGGAGACGATCTCCGACGGCGTGCGAGACACGAAGGATCCGCGAAAACGCGGAATGGCACAAAAGGCACACCTCCGGTCACAGCCACTTGCCAGCTTGACCGAGGCCACCGGACCCGTGCCCAGACGAATTCGGGGTACCGGAGGGCTGTAGCCGCGCGGCTCGCCTGCTGATTCGTCCGCTGCCGCCCCCGTAATCGCATCCGACCTGGCGTCCAATCTCGCAACCGGACTCAGCGGCAACAAGGTCCGGCGATCGGCCGGAACGGGCGCGGGAACGTCCTCTCCCCGCATCACCGCATCCAGTCGCGCCGCGATCTCGGGATAGTCGTCAAAGCCGAGAACCGCACGCGCCTCGGGCAGGCTCGCTGCGAGTTCGGTGCCGTACCGCTCGGCAAGGCAGCCTGTTGCGATCACCGCTGGCGCATCATCTCCGGCCAAGGAGAGCACCGTGTCGATGGATTCCCGCTTGGCAGCCTCGATGAACCCGCAGGTGTTGACCAGCACTGCATCCGCCGACTCAGCATTCTCAACCAGATCCCAGCCACCGACGGACAGTCGCCCCGCCAACTCGTCGGAGTCCACTTCGTTTCGCGCGCACCCCAGCGTGACGATCGCAACCTTCTTGGCGGGGGGCATCCCTACAGCCTACGGTCGATCGGATTAAACGCCGTGACGGTTGGCCCTGCGGGACGCTGTGACGCAACAACGCCGCGACGCAACAACGCCGCGACGACGTAGCCGGCCGCCTGCAGGCCGCGCTTACCGGCGGCGGTATTCCGCAACGAGGTCGTTGCTGTCGAGGCCGACCGCTTCAGCGATCATCCGGAGATGTCCGATGGCGTAGCTGTCTCCCCCACACAGCGAAAAATCGTTGTCCTCGATCGCCTGGATGGTCATCGTCCTCAACCGCGTCGTAGCCGCCACATCGTCGATGCTCAGCCCACGGGAACGGCGGGCATCGGTGATGCGCTCTCCGACCATCAGGGCCTCCGCCCGTTAATCGACGTCCCTCGTGCGTCAAGGGTGCCAGCACGAGCGTCAACAGGCAACAGGCTGAGCACACTTTGTCCTATGGAACTCCGGCTGAGCGAACTTCGACTTCGCGTCGTCGCGGACTAGCCACGCAGTGAGGCCAGAACGGCGCCGAGATCCTGGGGCTTGACCAGAACTTCGCGCGCTTTGGATCCCTCGCTCGGCCCCACGACTCCTCGGGACTCCATCAAGTCCATCAGCCGTCCGGCCTTGGCGAATCCCACGCGCAGCTTGCGCTGCAACATCGATGTGGACCCGAATTGGGTGCTCACGACGAGTTCAACGGCTTGCAGGAGAACATTGAGGTCGTCGCCGATGTCCTCGTCGATCTCCCTCTTGGCCGCAGCAGGAGAGGTGACCTCGGAGAGGTAGTGGGCCTCGGCTTGATCCTTGCAGTGTTGAACGATGCCGCGAATCTCCTTCTCGGCGATGAACGCTCCTTGGATCCGAACCGCCTTGTTCGCTCCCATGGGCAAGAACAGCCCGTCACCTTGACCCACCAGTTTCTCGGCGCCCGGCTGGTCCAAGATGACTCGCGAGTCTGCGAGGCTGGAGGTAGCGAACGCGAGCCGAGACGGCACATTGGCCTTGATGAGTCCGGTGACGACGTCGACGCTGGGGCGCTGGGTCGCCAAGACGAGATGGATGCCAGCGGCCCGGGCGAGTTGCGTGATGCGCACGATGGCATCTTCGACATCACGCGGGGCGACCATCATCAAGTCGGCCAACTCGTCCACGATCACGAGGAGGTAGGGGTAGGGCCGCAGGACGCGTTGACTGCCTGCGGGT
>MDSV01094205.1_pt1 | contig 37222 bp, 34 predicted proteins | sample 810851 | NCBI WGS metagenome assembly MDSV01 (sample SAMN05326640, study PRJNA326480) | marine metagenome | isolation source: seawater | place: Atlantic Ocean: North East | collected 2012 | reverse complement strand
AATATGAATAAATTAAGTTTATATGAACGACCGATGCATTGCACTGATACAAAACGTGAAACAATATATATAAAAGATAATAATACATGGGAAAAAGATAAATCAAAAGAGAAAATAAAAAATGTAATAAAGAAAACTTCAAATAAAAATTATACAGCATTAACAAATTGGACAAAAGAGAATCCAGACTTTATGGAAAATGACGATAAACAAATGTTTTATGCAAAAGCAATGTCAAAATTAGGAAAACCAATAGATGGTATAGATGATAAAATAGTAAAGAAAATATGTAATGAAACTTATTTGAAAGAAAATTTAGATTATATACAAAATGATTAATTATTTTGTTATATATAATGGAAGAGGAATGTTCTATATGTTTAAATAAAATTATAAATAATTGTAATACAAATTGTAATCATCATTTTTGTTATGATTGTTTAATATTGTGGTGTTTAAATGGTGGAAATGATTGTCCTATGTGTAAACAAAGATTATTTCAAATCAAATTAGATAATAATTTTGATTTGAAAAATAATATTTTTAAAACAAAAAAAATAACTATAGATTTTAATATTGAAGAGATATTTAATATGAAAATATTTGATATATCAGTTAAAGAATTAACAAATAATGATGAAAATATACAATATATTAATAATAAAAAAATTGGATTAAAAATAGTTTCTATTGATAAAAATAACTTTGCTGACAAATATTTTAAAATAAATGACATTATATTATATATAAATGGTATACCATGTACAAACGGTGATAGATCAAGAGAATTAATTTATTATCATTATGATAATAAAAAAAAATTAGAAATAGAATTATTAAAGTTAAATAATAATTGTTATAGATTTAATTGTTATTTATGTGAAAAAATATTTAACTATTTTTATAGTTAATTTATACATTTAATGTTGGCGCTTGAAATTTCCCAGAGTTATTATTACTTATTAAGTTTTTAATTTTAATACGTGCATTACTAGTAATATTGGTAAACATTCCTTCAACACTCTTCGGAATAACTGTTACTTGTTTATTCATGAAGTACTTTAATTTATCTGGTATGTAACCACCATTCAAATTTCTATTTTTCCTAGTTCTTTTATTAGTTTTGTTTTTCTTATTATATTTTTTAGATATAGTTTTTTTATAGTTAAATTTAACATATTTTTTTGATAATCGTTTTTTATGTTTTAATTTCATATTTTTCTTTATAGTTTTTTTTACCATTTATATAATAATATAATAAAAAAATATGAAATAATAAGAAATAATAATATATAATGGAATGTCCAATATGTTTTCATATAATTTCAAATAGTTGTCATTCAACTTGTAATCATCGTTTTTGTTATAATTGCTTAATGAAATGGTGTAAAAATGGAGGTATACATTGTCCTTTATGTAAACAAAGAATGTACAAAATTATTTTAGATAAAAAATTTGATATGATAAATAATCCTAAAGATATAAATATAATAAATAAAGAAAAAACGAGAAAATTAATAGTAGATTTAAGTGTAAATTTTGAGCCAGAAATACTAGTAAAAAAAGAAAAAAATGATAAAGAAATAGGTATTATAGTAGAATATTTAAATGAATATAATTTATTACATAATATGTTAAAAGTGAATGACAGAATTTTATATTTAAATGGATTGCCATGTGTAAATATAAAAAATTCAATAGAAATAATAAACGAAACATATGTAAACAGTGAATTTTTAGTAATAGAAGTATCATTAGAAATTGTACCAAAAAAAAAGAATTTTTTAAATTTATTTAGATGTTTTAATTTATAGGTAACTCATTTATATTAAGTTTATTATCAATATTTTTTATATTAGGATACTTATTAATAAGATTAATAAGGGTTTCGGTAACAAATTGTCTATATTCTTCTCTTATTTTAGGTAAAGTATTAAGGTTATTATATTTCCATTCTTTAAATTTCATAGTTTTTCCAGTTGCTGTACCCCAGAAATTAGTGTTTTTAGCAAGTTCGGCCCAAGTATCATCAAGAATATCGGGATGCCCGACATCATCATATATAATATTTTCTAAATCACCATTAACATTTAATTCTTGCCAAGATGGTAAATCAAGTTTAGATTTATATAATTTTTCAGATTTAATAATAATCATAGGATAGTCAATTTTAATATTATTATTATTATTATTATTATTATTATTACTATTAAAATAATTAAAACCATAATTGTTAAAAATAGTAGTAAAATTTAAACTAGGAACAATAATAGGATCAACAAGAAGAGCATTATTAATTTTATCTAGCTCTAAAATTTTAGGATTAAAAGATGAATGTGATAAAAAACTAACAGAATCAACATTAATAGTGTCAGTTAAATCGATAACATCAAAAGGTGTTAAAGGTTGTATACTATTGATAGTAATAATAGTTAATTTTTTTTTTAATTTATTAATAATATTACTATATATAAATGGGGGGATAGTACCATATAATCCAGTTGAAAATAATACAGGTGGTCCATTACCATAAATAGTGGCAGTTTTACCAGAAGATAATTTTATATTGGGATTAAAAAAAGCATGAATACATAAAATATTAAATAAAAAATATTTTAGTAACATATAAATAATATATTAATATATTAAATTTTTTTATATAGATTTAAAATATACTTAATATATTAATATATATGTTATGTTATTTTATTTGTTAAATTTATTATTTAACAAATTAGAAATTAAAATAAGTGATAGAGAGAAAGAGCAATATAGAATATTAATTAGTGATTGGAGTGTTATAAATGAAAAAATTCATAATTTAAGTTTGTAATTTTTTAAATTCTTTATATGTAATATTTCTTTCAGGATTTAAGGGTTTTTTTTGTACTTTTTTTTACTTTCATTTTTTTTAATTTTTTCTTCATTTCTTAGAGCACTATCAATATATAATTCTTTTAAATATTTACCAACTAAGAAAGAACCTTCGTGTTGATCTAATTCTCCATCTTCTATTCTTTTTAAAATATTTAAGAAAGAATCCATAATAGTTAAATTTAAAGTATCTAATTTGATTTTATTAAATATATCAGTATAATTATTAAATAAAAATTTACATTGATTAGTACAAATAGTGTCAAATTCTTTAGGATTAGATTTAGAAAGTCTTTTATATTTATCTTTTAAAAAAAGTAATTGTTTTATATCATCTCTAATGAGTTGACTTTGTTTTGTTTCGCGGATTTTTTGAGTATAATCTTGTGTCTCATTTGCTTTTATCATACTTGATAAATCAAGTTTATCTTGATTACTAAGAATAGACATTATATAAATATAAAATATATATTTTTAAGTAGTAAAATAAATTTATTAAATTATTTTATATATATAAATATATGCTGAATTTAAAAAAAAGTATTATTACTTTTATTAATAAATGCAATTATAAATTCTTAATTTATATGTTAATTTTTATAATTACAATTGTTTTACTATATGGAAATTATAATTTGATAGAAGGCGCAACAGGATACAGGGAATTGACATTAGATGAATCAATATTAGAAAAAAAAATGAAATTACATGAAACAGATCAAAATGTTAAAAAAAATGAACTTGATAACAAGCAAACAAATATAAATACAAGAATGACAGTAATGGATACCGAAGATACAATAAATACCATAAGCGAAAATTTTCAAAATTGTAATTCTATGAGATCCAATACACTTGGACTAAATAATGATGATGATAATCCATCAATTATTGATCCTACTATGATTTCACAATCTATATGTGATTTAAATAATAATCTTCGAGCAAATGTAACAATATAAAGTTAACAAAATATTAAATTATATTTTATTAAATTATATATTTATAATAGATATATAATTTAATATGGCTACAGTATTAGGAGATTTAGGAAATGCAGTATTAATTATATTGGTTTTTTCATTATTACAATTGTTTTTATCAATTGGTTCAGGGATTGCAAATATAAGACAAAATTGGGATATGTATAAATGTAACCCATCTATAATGCCATTTGCTTCAGTGTTTGGAAAAAACACACAGGAAAATTTTAATGAATGTATTAAACAAAATCAAGTAGATTTTATGGGTGGATTTTTAGAACCAATATATGGTGCATTATCAATGTTTGCTCAAACAGGACAAGAATTTTCTAAAAATTTTGAAGATATGAAAATATTTGGAAATAAATCAGAAAACGGCAGCAGAAATTTCATATCTGAAGCAGGAGATAGAGTAAATATGTTTGGAAATGAAGGCGGAAATCTTATAGGATCTGTGCAAAATGCATTTAGTAAATTATCATCTTCTCTTTCAATATTCTTTCAATTAGCACAATCACCACAACAGCTTGCTAATTCATTAGGTAACAGTATATTTAATACTGCCTATGAGGCAATACCGGGTTCGGGATAGGGTATTTAGGTTAATCAAGACAATATGAAATATTATTTATCTTTTAATTATAATTGATTATAAAATAAATATTATAAATCTATATTAAGATGAATTCTCAGAGTGATATTATTCCTAAAATAACTAATTATTTTAATAATATGACATTTTATCAAAAATATAATACAGATATATGGTTAACTGTAATAATTATATCATTATTTGTATTTTTAATAATGTATGTATGTTTTTTGAATGCTATACAGACAGAAAAACTAAATTGGGAAGAAAATAAATGTAATCCATTTTATATGTTATTGGGTAGTCAAATAAATAACAAAGATTATAAGTTTAATGAAGAGAATTTAAAAACATGTTTAAATACTCAAACAAAAGGTTTAACAAAAAAAATATTTACTCCAATAGATATGATATTTAATATAATACAAGCTTTTTTTGCAAGTCTTTCAAGTGTATTTTCAATATTTATGCATCATATGGCAATGCTTTTAAATATAATGTATAGAATATTTGTTATGCTTATGAAATATGTAATGCAATTAATTGCTGCACTTTCTATTGAAATTAATAAAGTAAGTGATGGATTTAATACACTGTTAGCTGGTGTAACTGATTTATATAATATAATAATGTTAACAGTAAATAATATTAAATTATTATTACCAATGGGTGCAATGGCATTTTTTGGCATGTCTGTCATACCTACAATAATTGCAGTATCTGCCATTGCAGTGGTAGTTGCTATTCTAGGTGGATTATGTGCGTTTCCGTTTACAGCGCCAGTGGCTTGCCCAATATTCGCGATATTTGTAGCAATATTAGTAATAATGTACATATTTTTAATTGTAATATTAGTAATATATGCAATATCAGCTGAGACAGCACAAGATATACTAGCGGAGATGGAACGCCGGCAGCGCGCGTCTTTTGGATCAATCAACTAATAAATAATAACTAATAATAAAATATTTATTATTATATATGAGTTTAAAAAAAAATACCAAAATATACATGAATTCTAAATCATTTAGAATAATACAAGCATTATCAATAATAATATTAATATCATTATTATTATATAAATCATTTAAGAAAGAAGGATATATAAATTCTAAATTTAAAAATTTTGAAGAATTAGAAGAAGATAATATTAATTTAAAAATAAATGATAAATTAAAAGAGAGAAACTATAATTTATCTTACTATTCAAATAGAGAAATTAAACCAGGAGAGATTTTATTACAAGATAATCAATATTTACCGGAATGTTGCATGTATAATTCTGAATATTCCAGTTCAAATGGTTGCTCGTGTATAACACAATATCAAGAAGAATATTTAAAAAATCGAGGTATGAATAGATTACCATATAATAAAATATATAATTCAGATATGAAAAACATATATTTTTCTCCTAGTAATAGTTTTAAAAATAATAATAATGATATATTTTTGAGAAATAATATATATATAACTAAGAATCCAGAAGAGTTAAAAATAGAAGATATAAATAATTTCACATCAATGTTAATACTTTAATATTTAAATACTTAATTACTTAATTACTTAAATATTTAAATACTATATAATAATAAATAATACAATAATGATAAAGACAGTATTATATGTAATTAATTTTTTAATATTTTCAGAATGTTATAATTTAGAAATTTATAATAAAAAAATAATAAATAATAATTTAAAATATAAATTAAGAATAAATAATTTAGTTTTATTAAATAATGAAAATACGAGTAATTATAATTTGGAAAATAATGAAACAAATTTTCCATCATTTAATAAATTTATAGAAGAGAGAAAAAAAAAGGAAAATCAATTAATAATGAAATATTTTAATGATGCTGATAAAAAATCTAGAGCAATTGAGAAAAAAGAAAATTATAATAAAGATAGATCAAAAGATTTAAAATTATTAAGTAATGTAGAGACATTAACATGGATAAAAATATGGATAAATGATATAACAGGATATAATTATAGTGTACCAGATTTTATATATAAAGATATGTTTGCAATGCGAGATTATTGTTTAAACAATAATACTAAGAATTATTTCTATATTGCATATATACCATCAAATAAAAATGTAAAAGATGGTCCATATTATATAGGATCATTTGAATTAAATAAAAAAAAAAAAGAATTTTCAACACATATGTTAATACAAAATCCAAATTATAATTTTGATATGGGAAATAATATTTTAAATTTTAAAAAAGAATTAATAAAAATGACAAACGAGGCATATGTATTTTTTAAATTTAATAATTTAAAAGAAATAGATAATTTACGATATTACTATAGTTGGATATATGATGGTAATTATAATAATGGATTTTAATATATATATATATATATATATGGTTAAAGCATTTGATCCTGTAATATATGAAGAAGTAGATATAAATACATGGTTAAATCAAGAAGATGATAATATAATAGTAATTTTAAATACGAACTATGAAAACAAGCCTAAAAATAATATATATATAGCTTTAAAAAAATCATATTTATTTGCAACATCATTAAATGAAACATTTGTACATTGTAAATTTACAAATGATAAAATTTTTTTACCAAAAGAATCATATAAAAATGCAAAAACATATTTTAATTTAGGATATTACATAAATAAAAAAATTTTAATTGAAAATAAAAAAACAGAGAGATTATTAAATAATAAGTTTTTTAATATAACATTAGACGAGGAAAAAGATCTTTTTATAAAAAAAGAATATATTGCGCTGTCGTATATAGGAATATATAAAGAAATAGATTCTTTAAAAAAAAATAAAGATTTAACAAAAGATGCAATTAAAAATATAAATAAAACAAATAAAAAAAATCTACCATTTGATGCGGACGTGTATTTTGAAGAGATTTTAGCAAAAGCTTTAAAAAATTATTCATATCAATGGGATGCTCCAATAAATAACTATTTAAGATTCGGCGAAACATATTTTACAGATTCAAAAAGTTTATTTCAATATATGAATATTTGGAGAAGATATGGAAAAACAAAAGAAGAAGCAAAACAAGCAATAAAAAATAAAATTGTGGATTTAGATAGAGCATTTTTAGAAGCTGCCACAATAAATGAAGACTCAAAAAAAATTTATTGGAGAGGAATGAAACAACCAATATCTATATCTAAAATTGGAGAGAAAATAATTATACCAAATTTTTTTTCTATTACAGAAAGCTATATGATAGCTATGAGGTTTAGTGGTTTAAGAGATCCAAGTAAAAGATGCTGTATGTATAAAATAATAATTGATAAAGGTGTACCTTTTATAAATATGATAAATACAACAAAATTTAAAAACGAGAAAGAATATTTATTACCTAGAAATTTGAAGTATACAATAACTAATATACTTCCAGCAGAAGATCCAGTAACAGGTTTAAAATCTGGATATATAGTAGTTTTGCAAGTTAGTTTAACAAGACCAGATCAATTTAGTATAAAATCAAATTGTAAAGAATATGCATATGGTATTATTAAACCTATAATTGATAAAAAAATAATAACTAAATTATTAGAAAATAAAGATGAACCAAAAAAAGATGAACCAAAAAAAGATGAACCAAAAAAAGATGAACCAAAAAAAGATGAAATAAAAAAAGTTGAACCAAAAGAACAGGGAACAAAAAAAAGATGTCCAAATGGTACAAGAAAAGATCCAAAAACAGGTTTATGTGTAAACACAAATAAAAATGTAAATAATAATAAAACAAAAAAGAAAAGGTGCCCAAATGGAAGTCGTAGAAATTTAATTACTGGTGAGTGTGAAAAAATACAAGATAGCGCATCATTAGATCCATCGAAACAAAAAGAAAAAGAGGATAATATATATAAATCAATAATAGAACTAAGTGCAAAATTATATGCATATGCAGAAAGACTGTGTCTAATTCTAGAAGAGGATTTAAATAATGATAAAAGAAATAAAACAACTTTAAATAATATATTAAAAAAATTAATAATTCATAAAAATTTATCTAAGAAAGATTTGCTTGTTAAAATAAAGAAAATAAATAAAGAATTACAAACATATTATGTTAATACAATAGCAGTTTTAACTGGAATATTAAATAAATGGGAACAAAACGGTAAAGCAGGCATATATGATGATGAATACCAAGAGATGGGTTTTATATATGATGAATTAAATATTCTTTTAAAAAAATTAAAATAGTCAAAAAGTTAATTTATAGTTAATTATAAAAAAAATTGAATTAAAGTTAATTATCTATATAATAATTAAATTTAAAAATAATTTAATTATATATAATATAATGTATATAATTAAATTATTGTTATTGGTAGTATTAAATGCTGAAAGTTATATATTGCCAAATATATCACCAAATATATTAAATAATAAAAAAAATAGATTAAATAAAAGAATATTATTATCGGTGATAAAAAAAGAAAACAATGAAACATCAAATACTACATGGTATAATAACATAAAATCTATAGAATATAGTGATAAGGAAGATATGTGGATAATAGATTTAAAATTACCTGAATCCGAAGAATCTAAATCAGAAGAATCATCGGAATTTCCATCATTTAATAAATTCATAGAAGAGAGAAAAAAAGAGGAAGAAATAAAAAGTCTTTATTTTGGTAAGATAGAGAAAACAAAACATATAGAATCAAAAGATTTAAAATTAATATCATATTCAGAAACAATAAATTTTTCAAAAAAATGGATTTATGATATGATAAATCATGGTCCTTCAGATAGTTATCCAAAATTTATATATGATAATATTTATGATATTAGAGAATATTGTACAATAAATATAGAGAGAAAATATTTTTATATAGGTTACTATCCAAAAGGTTCAATAATTGGTCCATATTATATAGGTGCATTTGAATTAAATGCAAAAACAAGAGAATTAAATACAAATTTAATAATGCAAAATCCGAATTATGTTTTATTGGATAAAGGTAAAGATAAAGATAAAGATAAAGATAAAGATAGATTTATAAATTTTAAAAAAGAATTAATACGCATGTCACATAAAGCAAATATAGATTTTAAATATGATAAATTAAAAAATGTAAAAACATGTGAAAGATATTATTATTCATGGTTATATGAAGGTTAATATTAATTATACATACCAAAAGGTGGTTCGGAATTATTTGATTTTTTAAGTAATTTATTAATTGTTGAAATATTAATTGTAAATGGAAATGAAACTTTTTTATTGTCATCAATATTAATAGATTTTTTAAATAAATTAGTATCTTCTTTCATTAATCTATATAAATTTAATTTACTACAAATTGTTTCTAAACAGCGTTTAAGATTTCTAACACCGAATTCTTTATCGGTAAAATTATTAATAATATATTCTATAGAGTTATCATCAAATATAATATCAGTATGGTTAAATAGAAGAAGATCATATATTTTAGGTAAAAGATAATTTTTACAAATAATAAGTTTGTCTTTTACATTATAACCGATAGTTTCAATTTTATACATTCTATCTTTAAGAATATTATTAACTTTAGATTCATCGTTATAGCTAAATATGAATAGTGCTTTAGACATATCTAAACTTATTTCGCTCATATATTTATCTACAAAATTAGTATTTTGTGTAGTATCAGTAAGATGAGTTAAAACACCTGTTATTTCTTCGCCTTTGGGTGAATCACTAATTTTATCTAATTCATCAAATAATATAACAGGGTTCATACAATTAGATTTAATAAGTATATCAATAATTTTTCCATATTTACTACCTTCATATGTATAATCGTGTCCATCTAAAAAGCCACTATCACCACATCCACCTAATGCGACAAGTTCGAAAGGTCTGTTTAAGATTTTACTAATACCATCTTTAATAAGTGTGGTTTTTCCAGTACCCATAGGTCCTTTAATTGAAATAGCAGACCCAACGGCATTAGGATTAACTAACCATAAACCAATAAGTTGCATAATTTGAATTTTAGCATCATCGAGACCATATACGACATCATCAAGTGTATTTTTAGCATTTAACATAAATTCATGGCAATTATCAACCCCGTCTGCAAATGAAATATTGAGATTATTATATTTATTAAATGGAATTTTAATAAAGGTATCAACCCATGTTTTTATTTTATAAAATTCACCATTACCAAATGATGATCCCATATCGCGTAACATAGTAATTTTTTTTAGAGCGACTGCTTTATAAATATCAGGAATATCTAAATTAATAAGATGAATTAAATATGGCTTATCAATATTAGTAAATTTTTTTATTTTTTTTAATTTTTTAATAAGTAATTTTTGTTCATCATTAGTAAGATTTTTACTGAAATATTTATATTCATCTTCTTCATTTTCATAAGATATAATTTTGTTGAATTTTTTATAATTATTACGCGTTTTTTTGTCACCTTTTTTAGGTTTATCTTCATAATCTTGATCAATATATTCATCAGTGTGATCATTATCAATAAATTCATATTCAATATTATTATTAGGGTCATTATCAGATAAATTATTTTTGCAATTAATAAAATTTTTATTATTTTTCATATTTAAAACGATATTATATTTGTTATTAGTAGCATTAGAAGAAAGATCACTAATAGAACTTAAATTATCATCATCAAATTTATAAATACATTTAGATTTTTTATTAATAATTTTAGGATTTTTATCAATAATAGAATTTAATTTACAAAGTTTTTGTCGTTTAATAGAGTTAGCTTTATTTTTACTATATTCAGATGGAAATAATTTATTCAAAAATAAATGATATTGATGTTTATCTTTAGCTAAAATTTTATTTTTATTAAATTCGTCATCACTATTATCATTATTATCATTATTATCATAATTATAATATTCATCTAATTTGTAATTTATATCATCATAATCAGAATAATCAGAATCATCATTATCAGAATCATCATCATTATCATTATCAGAATCATGATTATCAAAGTAATATTTTTTACGTTTAATTACACCAGTTTTAATTCTGGTATTATATTTGTGATTAATTCTAGACATAGATATATAATTATTTAAAATATAATAAATCTTATCAATTTTACAATTATTTTTATAAAAATATTTGTAAAAAAATTAAAAAATTAAAAAATTATGTTTAATATATTATAAAATTGAAATGAATTTAAATATATATTAAATATAATAATAGTAATGAATACTGATGAAAATAAAATTAGAAAACCGTCTAAAGTTATTGGTATTCAATTTAGTTTAATGAGTCCATCAGAAATTCAAAAAGGTTCTGTTGCAGAAATAGTAAACAGAGATACATATGTAAATAATAAACCAGTATTAGGTGGATTATTTGATCCAAGAATGGGTGTATTAGAACCAGGATTTATATGTCCTACAGATGGATTAGATTATATTCAAACTCCTGGTTATTTTGGACATATAAATATGTCAAGACCAGTATATTACGTTCAATATTTAAGTACTATAATGAAGATATTAAGATGTGTTTGTATAAAATGCAGTAAATTATTAATAAATAAAGATAAATATAAATATTTATTAGAAGAAAATAATGATGTACGTTGGAATAAAGTATTTACATTAGCAAGCAAAAAAAAGAGATGTGGTGAAGATTCGCATAATGGGTGTGGGTGTTTACAACCAAAATTAAAAAAAGAAGGTTTAGCATCACTAATAGCAGAATGGAGTGAAAAAGAGGAAGAATTAAAAAATATGGAATATTCAAAAGATGATGGTAAATTAATTATGAAATTAATACCGGAAATAGTATTGAAAATATTTAGAAAAATATCAGATGAAGATATTAATTTTATGGGTTTTAGTCCTATATGGGCAAGACCAGAATGGATGATTTGTCAAACTATGGCAGTTCCACCACCAGCAGTAAGACCATCAGTAAAACATGATTCACAACAAAGAAGCGAAGATGATTTAACACATATAATAGTAAGTATATTAAAAGCAAATAAGACATTGCAAGAAAAAATAGAACAAGGTGCAAATTCAAATGTAATAGATGATTGGACAACAGTATTACAATATTATGTTGCTACATTAGTAGATAACAAAATACCAGGAGTAGCAGCGGTAGCTCAAAGATCAGGACGACCATTAAAAGCAATTAAAGACAGATTAAATGGAAAAGGAGGAAGAGTAAGAGGGAATTTAATGGGTAAGCGTGTAGATTTTAGTGCACGTTCAGTAATTACACCAGATCCAAATTTATCAATTAGTGAATTAGGAATTCCATTAAAAATAGCAAAAAATTTAACAAAACCAGTAACTGTAAATAATAAAAATAAGAATTATTTAATAAAATTTGTATTAAATGGACCGGATATATATCCAGGTGCAAAAATATATGAAAAAAAGAATGGTGATTGTATAAGTTTAAGATATGTTGATAGAGAATCAATTATATTAGAAGAAGGTGATAAAGTTCATCGTCATATATTAAATGGTGATGCGGTATTATTTAATCGTCAACCTACACTACATAGGATGTCAATGATGTGTCATATTGCACATGTAATGATGAAAGGAGACACATTTAGAATGAATGTAGGTGATACAAAACCATATAATGCAGATTTTGATGGAGATGAAATGAATTTACATATGCCACAAGATGAGGAATCAGAAACAGAATTAAAATTATTAGCAGCAGTTAAAAATAATATAATAAGTCCTGCAAATAATAAATCTATTGTTGGTATTTTCCAGGATTCATTACTAAGTACATTCTTATTTACAAGAAAAGATATTAACTTTAATTCTCGGGATACAATGAATTTGTTAATGCATTGTAAAAAAATAGATTTAAACACTATAAATTTTAGAAGTGAAAATAGTTCAAGTTTTGATATTTTAAGTCAAATTTTACCAAGTTTAAGTTTAAAATATAAAACAAAACGATTTAATCAAGACGAAGATATTAACACATCAAATAATGTATTAGAAATAAATAATGGAAAATTAATTCGTGGGCATATTGAAAAAGGTATATTAGGAGATACAAGTAGAGGTTTATTACAGAGAATTTATAATGATTTTGGAGTAGATGCATCACAAGAATTTATAGATGATTTGCAAAACATAGTAACAGAATATATGAAAAGTCATGGATATAGCGTAGGAATAAGCGATTTAATAGCAGACAATGATACAAATGAGAAAATAGCAGATGTAATAACAAAAAAGAAAATGGAAGTAAAATCATTAATAGATGAAACCCATTTAGGAATTTTTGATAATAAAACAGGAAAATCAAATGTAGAAGAATTTGAATCGAGAGTAAATAATATTTTAAATAAAGCGTCATTTGAAGCAGGAAAATTAGGAAGAACAAATTTGGATCTAAATAATAGATTTGTAATTATGGTAAATGCCGGTTCAAAAGGAAGTGATTTAAATATATCACAAATGATTTCTTGTTTAGGGCAACAAAACGTAGATGGAAAAAGAATTCCATATGGTTTTGAACATCGAACACTACCACATTTTAGTAAATTTGATGATTCACCATGTGCGCGTGGTTTTGTAGAAAGTTCATTTATTGGTGGGTTAAGACCGGAAGAATTATTCTTTCATGCAATGGGTGGTCGTGTGGGTCTAATTGACACTGCAGTAAAAACTTCAGCAACTGGTTATATTCAACGTAGATTAATTAAAAGTTTAGAGGATTTGATGGTATCATATGATATGACAGTTAGAAATAATAAAAATAAAATTATTCAATATAATTATGGTGATGATGGTTTTGATCCAGTAAAAGTAGAATCACAAGGAATTAATTTTCTGTCAATGACAATTGAAGAAATTTATGGTCATTACCAAATGCCAAATGATGTGGTAAAAAATTCAGTATATTCGACATTATATACAAAAGAAGCATATACAAAATTTAAAAAACAGAAATTAGAACTAGATAAAAAATGTAAAGAATATATTGATTATATTATAGAATATAGAAAAATAATAGTAGAAAATGTATTAAATAATATTCATAAAACTAATGTAAATTTACCGGTATCATTTGTAAATATCATTAATAATGTTTCAGGTATTCAAGAAAATAATATTATAGTAGATATAACACCATTAGAAGTTTTTGAAATGATAGAAGCTAATTTTGAAAAATTAAATAGTATTTATTATAATAAACCAGGTAAATTGTTTGAAGTATTATATTATTATTATTTAAGCCCAAAAGAATTAATTATGCACAAAAAATTATGTAAAAAATCATTAGAATATTTACTATTAAATATTAATAATTGTTATAAAAAATCTATTATTTCTCCAGGTGAAATGGTAGGTATGATAGCAGCACAAAGTATTGGTGAACCAACAACACAATTAACATTAAATACATTTCATTTTGCGGGTGTAGCATCAAAATCTAATGTAACTCGAGGTGTTCCTAGAATTGAAGAAATTTTATCTTTATCAGAAAATCCAAAAAATCCATCTTGCACAATTTATTTAAATGAAAATGATAAATATGATCAAAATAATGCAAAACAATATTTAAATAGTTTAGAACATACAAAATTAAGAGAAATTGTTGAAACTTCTGAAATATGTTTTGATCCAGATGATTTAAAAACATTAATTGATGATGATACAAATTTATTTGAAGAATACAAAGAATTTGAAGAGTTATTAGAAGATTGTAAAACAACAATGAATTCATCAAAAGAAAAATCAAAATGGATTATTAGATTTACTATGAATAAAATAGAAATGTTAGATAAAAATATTACAATGGAAGATATTCATTTTGCATTAAACACTTGTTATAATAATATTAGTTGCATGTATAGTGATTATAATTCCGATAAATTAATTTTTAGAATAAGAATTAATAAAAATATAAATAATTTAAAAAAGAAAAAGTTAAAAACTCTACAAGAATCATTAGATCAATCAGATGAAATATTTCTTATTAAAAATTTACAAGATGAATTATTAGATACATTAGTTTTAAGAGGTGTTAAAAATATTAAAAAAGTTCTGTTACGAAAAATAACTGATAATTTTGAAGAAATAGATTTAAAATATGATAAAAAAGAAATATGGGTATTAGATACAGTAGGAACTAATTTATTAGATATTTTGGCATTAGATTTTGTTGATAAAACTAAAACTATAAGTAATGATATCATAGAAATATATAAATTATTAGGAATTGAAGCAGCAAGACAAGCAATATTTGATGAGTTTTCAGAAGCAATTGAATTTGATGGTGCATATATTAATTATCATCACTTAACAATGTTAGCAGATAGAATGTGTTGTAATAATAAAATGGTTTCTATTTTCAGACATGGCATAAACAATGATGATATTGGACCAATTGCAAAAGCTTCATTTGAAGAAACACCTGAAATGTTTTTAAAAGCAGCAAAACATGGTGAATTAGATATATTAAAAGGTGTTTCTGCAAATATTATGTGTGGACAAGAAGGTTATTTTGGTACTAGCAGTTTTAAATTGTTACTTGATATGAATGAAATGAAATCTATAAAACCAGATGAAGAAGATAATATAATTATGGATGAAAATGAATTATTAAATCAATTATATGATGATACTAATAATATGGATGAATGTTCTACTAATAATTTAATTATAAATTCAATGATATCTAGTATTAAAGTTTCTGATATAGGAAAAAATAATAATTATGAATTAGATTTTTAATAATTAAAATACATGAACTTAATAAATTTAATAAAAATATATATTAATATAAAATATATATTTTTATTAATATATGAATAAATATTTTTTTTATGAAATCTTTAGATTAAATATTTTAAAAGATACATGTTTAAATGATATAGAAAAAAAATATATTATTAATGATGCTTATAAAATAACTAATATTAAAAATAAATTTTTATATTATAAAAAAATTAATAATAATTATAATGAAAATATAGTAAATGTATTTTATAAATCTCAAAAATTATATTGGATTATATATTTATTTATTATTAAAAAAAAATATATAAATGCTATCGTTTATAATGATTTTGATTTAATATATAATAAAATTGATAATAAAGAGACATTCAATATATTAATTGATAAATTTATCTATCAATTTGCATATAATGATTTTATTAAAATTATTATAAATAATTTATTTAATTATAAATTATATACATCAGAATTAGATATATATTTATCTAGATCAAATTCAAATTTTTTAGTAAATCCATTAGAAATTAAAAATCCATATACTAATATTATTTTTAATAAAAATATATTATATAATTTTTATTTTTTTTGTAAACAAAAAAACTTACATATACCAATTATATTACATTTATATTATAAATGTAACTTTAATATAAATAAATTATTTTTATTACATGAAAATTATTTAACTATTAATTCAGTAAAAAAATATATTATATCTTTATCAAATGATGAAAAATATAACTATTTATTAAAAAGTGTATTAATATTAGATCAATTCATATTAACATATTTTGATACTTTATCAATTAAATATTTATCGGCTGATTTTAAAGAAAAAATTTACAATATGAATTTGAATTTAATAGATAATAATTTTGATTATATTATTTATAATTATTTTATGTATTTATATAACTTTAAAATTCATAATTTTAAAAATAAAACAAAATATAAATTAAAATTAATTAAAAATTTGATTAATAATAAACAAATAAAATTTGTAGAAAAAAATAATAAAATAACTAACTTGTATACAAATGATATATTAGATATTATAAAAAATTTATATGATCATATATATATTAAAGAAATAAATTCATCAATTATAATTTCATATTATAATATAAATAATGAAATACATAATGAAATACATAATGAAATAAATCAAGAAAATAATACTTATCAAGATGAGGAAGATATATCTTATAATAGTATAAATGATCAATCGTTAAATTGTGAAATTACAAAAAAAATTAATGAAACTAATGAAAATAAATTAATAATATTATCAAAAATATTGATAAATATAAATATTTTTTTATTTAACTTATATTTACTAGTAAGTATTATTATTATTTAAATTTATTTTTTATTTTTTTTATTATTATAAGTTTCCAATGAAATTGCTATATAATCTTTATAATCACTTAATTCACTTTTAATGTTTATTTGTATCTCGGTATCTAAATTATTATCTATATCAAAAACTATATTTGATTTTTTAAAATATAATAATTTATAATTTTTTTTGTTAAGACCTCTTATATGTTGGCTTGGTAATTTAATAAAATAATAATTATTATTATTATGATTTTTATTCAAAATTATATATGGTGTATCTATTTTTATATGAATATTAATTGGACTAGTAGAAATAACTATAATAGGTAGATCATATTTTTTTGCTAATAAATATAAATCTATATATGTAACATAATAATCTGGACTATTTATGAATTTTGATAATAAATCTTTAAATTCTTGATTTTTTATAAAATCTTTAACACTAATTTTATTTATTAAAGGTTCCATGTTTTTTAATTTAATATGTTTTTTTATGAAAAATAATAAAGTTTCTGTATTAGTATTGTTATAATATTCTTCAATTAAATCATTTTTTATGTCATCAACAGTGAGATCTTGATGAATTTTATTATAATGTTTTATAATAAATAATATTAATTCGAATGAACATATTAACTGTTTATCATCAGATTCTAATCCAAAATAAAATTCATGTAATTTACCTTTAAAAAATTTAATTAATGGTTCTTTTACTACATTTTTCTTAGGTGTACAATTATAATCATTATTATCTTTTATACTTGCAGTATATTGATTTATAGAGATCTCAACATTATCGTCTAAATTTATATCATCTATATCAATTTCTTCTACTTTTTTTAAAGTTTCTTCTTTTATTTTATCTTCAAGTTCTTCATATTTTTTGACCTGTGATTCTGGTAATTTTAATTTTATTTTTTTTTTAGATTGTATAGTATCTAATTCATATTCAGGATAATTTAATTTGACATTACTAGTATTAATTTTATTAATAATATTTTTAGTATAATTAACATTACTATAATCAAATGTCGCATTATTACTATATGGGTCTTTAAAAACTAATTTACTATTTACTAATTGGTTTACTAAAACAGATTCAATTAAAACTAATTCATCATCGTTAATATTATATTTAATATCATTATATAATGTAAAATTAGATGAATTAAATAAAATTAATTTAGTTTTATTATAACGAACAAATTCATCAGCTAATTTAGTATAATATATATTGTAATTATCATCATTAGTAATCAAATTAAATTTTGGAATAATTAAATTGCATATATTAGAATCGGATTTTACCATACAATAATTAGTATCACAATTAGAATTATAACATATAGATAAATTCTTAATATTATCTAATATTTTTTTATCATATTCTGCAAAATGTATATAATTTTGTGAAACATATTCCAATTCTTCACGTATTAATTTTAATTTGTCAAAATATATAATTGCATTGTCTTTTATTAAATCTTGTATTTTAATATTAAATTTATAATTATTGTATTGTTTTAATAATTTTAAAATAGTATTTTTGAAACTTTTATAAAATCCAGATTCTAATTTTATATTATTTATCATATTATGTCTCTCTGTGTCATATTTTAAACTATTTTGTATAGTATTATCAGCAATTATATAATTTTTATCATTTAATTCTGGTAGCGTATCAGATATATATAATTCTGGTTTATTTATCATTACATATTGATTACCGTTTGTTAAAATACCTATAATAAGTTCATTATCTATTATTTTATACATAGGCTTACATTTAATAATTTCATTACTAGCTAAATATATACTATCCAATAAACTTACAGTTAAATTATAATCAACAAAATCTATTTCTTCTAATTCATCTATAAATTTAATTGGTATATTATTATCATTAATACTTGACGGATAACATGGTATATATAAAAACCCTTCAAAATTACTATTACTTATTATAAGAGCAATAATCTTATTTTCATAATCCATAATCTGATAATTAATTTCATATTTTAATTTATTTAATATATTGATAATATTTTCTAATGAAATATTAATTTCAAATTTTTTGTCTTTATTTTCTATTGCACAATTATTATTTATATCTTCTTTAATTAAATTTAATACTTTTTTAAATTCTATTAATTTATTTTCACCCGATTCTAGATTGAAAGAAAATAGAGGAATAATAATATCAGATACTTCAGATTTAATAGAATATATTGGTTCAAAATATTCATTTTTTTTTAATAAAATTAAAGTTTTTTTACTATCATCTATAAATTCATTAGAAAAATTTTGTTTAGGACAAATAACTTTAACATTATCAGTTAAATCATAACTAGTTATATCTAATATTAATAAATTAATACCATTTGGAAATAAATTTTTATTAGGTTTACATATAATATCCCATAAATAACTATAATCAATTATATAATTGTCTCCTTTTAAATATAATTTAAAATTTTCATATGCTATAATTATTTTTTTATATAAATTTATATGATTTATATTTTTTTTATCTAATTTCTCATAAAAATTACTATTATGAATTTCAATATTTATATTCATTTTATCTAATAAATCATTATCTAATTTTTTTTTTAAAAAAATTTGTGTTAAATTACCATTATTATATCCTATAAAATTATCAATAGTTAATGCTTTTATTATTATATCTTTCATTTCTACTATAGATATAGTCGCTAAATTTTGTAATATTTGTTTAGAATATACATCAGCTATACAGGCTAAAAAAGAATTATTTAAGTTATTTTCAACACCATATCTTAAAATACATTTTTGATTATATATTAAATTATTATTACTAGGATTAATGCATTCATCACTATCAAATTGAAATAATTTTTTTATATTTAAAGGCAAATGTCCCACTTTAAATTGTTCTAATGGAAATTTATCAGACCTAATAACATATTTTACATCTCCTTTATTAACAATATTATTATTTAAATCACATGTTTTATTGCCTTTTACTACTTTACCCGATTTTAATTTACCAAAACAACATGGTAGACAAAATTCATTTCCTTTACTGTCTTTAACTGTATCTTTTAAGAAACGTGGCTCTCTATCTCTCTCTTCAAATTTATAAATATTCCCATTATTACCATTATAAATAGAACCATGTTTTCCAGTCTTAACTTCTTCATTTGTTAATGGTTTATTATTTTTTAAATCCCAAAATCTAGGACATATATAGTAATATTTTTGATCTGTATTACTAGAATATTCAAGTATATCATTCATATATTGTGGGTTATCTTTTATTATTTGGGTTTTTTCTTCTTCCGTTAAAATTACCGGCTGTCTTGCGGCTTGACATAATCTAGAATAACTTACATAATTTTTATTTACATCTTCTTTTGCCAAATTAGGTTTATATCTTTTTACTTTGAATAATGTAGGTTCATATTTTTCAAGTTTATTTAATATAGGATTACCTCTGGTTGATTCTTTAAAATTTTTAAATTTTTCATCATTATCTAATTCATCTTTATCTTTATCTTTATCTTTATCTTTATCTTTATATTTATCTTTATCTTTATCTTTATCTTCATCATCATCAGTATCATCAGTATCATCAGTATCATCAGTATCATCAGTATCATCAGTATCATCATCTTTATCAGGAGATTCATCTATATTTTTAAAAATAACATTTCTAGGAGTTTTAACATCATATATGGGTTTAGTAACATCAGAATCAATAGAATCATCAATAATATCATTAATAACTGTATCTTTTTCATGATCATCATCATCATCATCATCATCATCATCATCATCGTTGTCATCTAACAGTATATCTAATAAATTATTATTTATATCATCTGAATTATCAGAACCATCAGAATCAATTATATTATCTAGATCAATTTCTATTTCTTCATCTAAAATATTGGTAAAATTATTAAGATTAATATCAATATTTTGTTTATCAATATCAGAAGGTATAACATCGTCGACGAAAATATCATCAGTTTCTTTTGTAGATTTATTATAATTACATTTATATAAATCTTGATAAGTAGATTCTTTAAATGCAAGTTTAAAAATAGAATCAATATATAACTTGATATACTCAAGATATTTAATATTATCTATTTTTTCAATAGTTATATTAATATTATTAGCAAATTTATTATCTATTTTAAAAATAAAACCAGGTGAATTTTTTACTTTTAATCTTTTATAATTAAAAACATTTTGAACAATATCAAGTGATTGTAAAGTATTTTCAAATATTTTAGTAGCTTCTTCAATTGAAGATATTTTAAAATTTTCTTTTAAACTTTCAATAATTTTAATAGGTAAATCTTTTTGTTTAATAAGTTCAATAATAAAAGCATCTTGATCAGTCATTTGATTGTAATTAGATACTCTTTTATATCGATAAATTTTTTCATTAATATTGTCAGTAATAATATTAAAAATAAAATATAAACAATTTATTATATTATTTAAACGTTTAATACCTAAATCAGATTCAATATTAATATAATAATTAATATTAATAATTTCAATATTATTATCAAATAATGAATCAAAAGATAAAATATTATTTGTATCATTAATAGTATTTTTTTTAATAATATCTATAATATAATTAATGTTATCTTTGATATAAGAATTAATTTCATCTAATTGAAGATAATCATTAAAATCAATTTTAATATTGAAAGTTCCATAAATATCTAATTCAATAATGAATGATTTAATAGCAGAATTATTATTTAAAACCATAGATATGGTATTATTTTTACCAATTAATTTGGAATGTTTAATTATTGATTCTTTAGATAAATAAGGTATTTTAATATCATTATTAGATACATTATTACAATATAATCTATAAATATTTTCATTTTTTTTACCAGGATTATATTTAATAAATGGTATATTATTAGTAGTATTAATAATTTTAAATATAGATTCTAAATTTAAACTTAAATTAATATTAGTATGAATATAAAATATTAAATTTTTTATACCACTAACATTATATTTCAAATTGGTAAATTCATTTTTATTATTAGTATTAATATAATTAAGATTATCAATAAATAAATTTTTGTTAATAAAAAAGCTAGACGATATATGTTTGTTGGTTTTATCTAAAAAAGTTTTTTTAGCTAAATTAAATTGTTCATGTGTAATAATTTGATTATTAGCAATAAGAGGATAATATAATTTAATAAATATATCTTCTTCTAATATAGGTGATTTAGATTTACAATAATTTAATACATCATTGAATTTACAAAAAAATAAAGTATTATTAACTAAATTATATTCAAATAATAAACTAGAATTATTTGTATTTAAGGAAAAATTAATAATAGATCTAATATAAGTTGAAATTTTTTCAACATGAAAAGGATTTGTAGTATATAGATGTGGTAACTTATTATTAATATTTTGTCCAATAGGAGTTAATACATTAATGTCAGTAATATTAATTAGATTTAAATCATCAAAATTATATATATCTTTTTCTTTGTTTTGATTATTTTCTAATAATTTATTATAAATAGTAATTTGTTCATTAATATTAATAAGATATTGTTTAAGAGAATCATTAGTTACTTTATTAGAATTAAAATCTGACAATATGTTATAAATTTCAGCAGGATTAAATTTTTTATTAATAAATCCATACATATATAATTCTTCATATGAAAGTTGATTTATTTTATCAGAAATAAAATTGTAATATTTTAAAAATTTAAATTTAATACTTTCTAAAGTATCATCATAATAAATATTATCATTAACAAAATAAATATTAATATTAAAATCTTGTATAAATTTAATATCTAAATCATTAAAATCATCTTTAAAATAATGATTAAATATATCAGATTTAATAAATTCTTTAGAATTGCTATAATTAGATTGTAAGGATTCTATTGTTTCTGTAAAATCTATATTATTATATTTGTTTTTAATAAATAAATATAAATCAGTTAAATTATTATTATTATTAATGTAAATTTTAAATATATATGACATCTATATAAATATATTCATATAATTTTATATAATAATGTTCGTAAATATTATAGTTGCATATAATAAAAATAAAGGTATAGGTTTAAATAATACATTACCTTGGAAGATTTCAAGTGATTTAAAAAAATTTAAAAAATTAACTACCGGATTAAATAATAATAATGCTGTTATTATGGGTAAAAATACTTGGTTAAGTTTAAATAATAAATCATTAAAATTTAGAGACAATTTGATTTTATCATCTTCATTAAAAATAGATAAAAAAGATAATAATAATAATATAATTAAATCTTTTGAAAATGAAGTAATATTAAAAAATTTTTTAATTGAAAAAAACTATGAAGAAATTTGGGTAATTGGTGGTGCAAAAATATATGATTTATTTTTAAATAAATCAAATATATTTACTGTTGAATATATATATATAACATTAGTGGATATAAATATAGAATGTGATACATTCTTTCCAGAAATTAATGAAAATAAATATTGTTTTAAAAGTAAGTCAATACATAACATTAATAATAATATAAATAATATTGATGATATAGATATTATATATGATATTATATATAAAAATATTAATTAATCAATTGTCATAATATGGATTATCTGTAATATTCATACCACAATATCTAGCATTATTTTTGTTATAATCAATAGGATTATATATTTGTATTTTTTTTGCTTCTGTTATAATAAATTTAAAATTATTCCAGAATTCGTCGTTATGTCCAATTGAAATACTAGCAATATGACTTAGTTCATGTAATGCAACATACATTAAAGTATTATCATCTATTAATTTACCATTATTATTTTTTTCTGTATCTAAGCAAAACGCTAGTTTTTCCCCTTTATTTTCACTATATGCTGTATATTCACTAGTTGGCAAAGTTTCAAAAAATGCTTTAGGATTATAACGTTTAACCAAACGTTTTACATTATCTTTATCAGGATATGTTTCTCCTAAATGTTTAACTAAACTATTTAATTTATTATTAAGATTAGCTAATTTATTCGCTGCTAATTTTAACTTTGTTCTATCGCGCACACAATATGTATTACCATTAATATCAGATATAATACATCTTAAATTAAAAACATCAGATGTTATATATATTTTATAACCAATAATTATAATAAATATATATAAAATTGTATTGAATATGTAATCATTCATTATATAAATAATATAATATTAAACTATAATATTATAATATTAAACTATAATATTATAATATTTAATAACTTATACAAATTTAATTACTTGTAATATCGACAGCTTTATAATCAATTGGTCTAGATATATTACTAATCATCCATGGACTAACATTTGGATTGGTAGGTATAGGTGGATCCTTTCTTAAATCTAAACTAGCATTTCTATTTGGTGATGAACTTACTTGTCTACGAACATCGTCATTAACAATTGGGTTAGTACTACCATTACCACCAGGTAATAAGGTAGAAGCTTCAGATTGATTTGTTCCACGAGAAATATTAGTTGAACCATTTATTGGTGATCCTTTCATTGTATTAGTAGTTGGTTGGCTAGGCTGAACACTCCCAGAACTCTTTGAGGTAGCATTTTTATTAGGTATAGGACGAGTTGGCATAATAGGATTACTAGCTAAACTAGGTGTTTTTATTTGATCATTGTTATTTCCCATACCAAGTTTAAAGATATTTTTGTTATTTGAATATTGATGTAAAGCATAAACTAAAAAAACAAAACCTATTATTGCTAAAATATGTTCGTTTTTTATGTTTTTAATGTTTTTAAGGAATTTCTTTGAAGAAGCCATTTATATAAAATAAATAATAAAATATTTTTCAAATAATTCAATATTAATAAATTAAATACAATAATTATTTATTATCAACTCATATTAACAAAATCTTCATCGTCATCGCTAGTATCTAATTCTAAACTATCTAAATTGTATGTATTTTTTATTTTTTTTGCTTCTAAAAATGCAGTAATTGCATTATTTCTAATTTCTTTGGCTTTTTTTAAAGCAGTTTTATATATTTCTAAATATATTTCCTCATGTGATTTTAAATTAATAGACTCATCATTTTGGTTAGAAATATTTTTACTTAGAACATTTAATTCTACTTTTTCTAAATCACTATTTATTAAATAATTAAACTCATTATCATTATTTTTAGCTAAAGGTTCATTGAATATTTTTTCATTGTTTAGATTATTATTTTCAATAGTTTCAATATTATCTAAAATTATAGGATTTTCCTTACCATCATTATATTGGTTATTTTCTATATTATTTTTATTATCAATGCATTTTTTATCTTGTTTTTCCTCACAATATTCTTCATTTATTTTATTTTCTATTTTTTCTAGATTTTCTATTTTTTCTATGTTTACTATATTTTCTATGGTTTCTATATTTTCTACATTTTCTATGGTTTCTTTATTTTCTATATTTTCTAGATTTTCTTGGTTTTCTAGATTTTCTTTTTCTTTGTTTTTTTTATTTTTAATATTATCAGAATTATTTAATTTAATTAAAAATTGTTTTTCAAATTCATCAGCTGGATGAATTATCATTATTTGTGATAATATCATTTCAATGCTAAAATTTTTAGTTGTAAATTTAATAGAATTTATATTTACTAAAGGAATAAATTCAGATTCGTTATCAAAATCATCATAATTTATTTTATTTTCATTTTCATCATATATAATTAATTTATCTAATTTAACATATGTTTTAATTAAAAAATTTCTACCATGTTTATAAGGTTTCATTGTTGATAAGATTAATTCATCTATATCTTCTTTTTTCATATCATGTGAATCATAAAACCATAATTCTCTATTATTGTAAATTTGTTCAGTACAAAAATGTTCTAATTTTTCAAAAAAATCTATGACATTTTTATCAGCTAAATTAAAATTTAATTCAGTATATGTTTTAGTAGAATTTTTTACAATACCTTGTTTTGTTCTACATTTAGGGAATTGAATGTATAAATTATTCTTGTTATTACCATGACTAAGTTTACTAGAATAATTATTATTGTTAATAAGTGTAGGATTTCCTAAATTTAAAATAGTAAAATCAAAATCGTTATTTAAATTAAAAATACTATTACTCATATTTAATAAATATTATAGAAAAATGTAAATTAAATAACACGCAAAATTTAATATTAAGAATAATATAATTATTTTTACTATAATATTTATTTAAATGAAGAATAATATTCTTTTGGAACATTGTTTAAAAAGTTTAAATTCTAAAGAATTTAAAGAAGAATTAAAAAATTTTATAAAACCTGTAGCAGAATGTATATTTAAAGAATTATATATTTATTTGTTTTTTTTTATTTTTTTTATATTAGCTAGTTTTTTATTACATTTAGGAGTTTTAATATTATTAATAAGATATAATAATAAAATAAACATACATTATATATAATTTTTTTTTATTTTATTATTATATAAAAAGATGCAAGATTTATTAGAGACTAATAGTGTAAAATTAGGAGGTTTAAAAAAACGTGTTAAGCGCGCGAAAAGCGGTGGTACATTATTAGCTGATGCGAGTGTACCTGCGGGATTATTACTATTACAACAATATTTAAAAAAAAGAACTAAAGGAAAAAGTATGAAAAAAAAATCAAAAGGTAGAAAATCATCTAAAAAATCTACGCGTAGAAAATCTATGCGTAGAAAATCTATGCGCAAAAGAAGATAAGTATAGTTATTTATAATATATAATTTTAATTATTCATTATAATAAATAATTAAAATTATATTAAATTATTAAATAAAATGAGTATAGAAGATAATATCAAAACATGGGTGGCTATGGACAATAAACATAAAAAGTTGAATCAAGAAGTTAAAGATTTAAGAGACAAAAAAAATTTATTAAGTGATAAAATAATTAATAATTTTTCACAGTACAATAATTCTCCTACTATTAGAATAAGTGATGGTAAACTTAATATTAGCACTTTACAACAAGCTAATGTTATAAGTTATAAATTTTTATATGACTGTTTTAATATATATTTTCAAAATGAAGATAAAGCAAATGATTTATTAAATTTAATAAAATCAAAAAGAAATTATACTAATACACCATATATAAAAAGAATTTATAATAAAGAATAGTTAAATATAAATAGTATTTATATATTATAATAGAATGTTTAATTTATTGAAAGAATTTAATATTAAAAATATAGAATATAAAAATCTAGCTTTATTGCCTGGTTTTAATATACCAGATAAAAAAAATAATTTAATATTATTAAATCAATCATATAAAAATAATAATGATGTATTAAGAGATTGTATTTTTAATAAATTAATTAATAATGTACATGAAAAAACAAATAATTTAAAAAAAACAAAAAAAAATATAATAAAAATTTAAATATAAAAACAAAAAAACAAAAAAAACTAAAAATAATATGATAGTAATATATATGAATGGCTCTTAAATATTTAAAAAAAACAAAACAAAATAAAAAATTAAGAAGAAATATGAAACGAAGTAAAAATAAAAAAAATACAAAACGAAATATAAAACCTAGTCAAAATAAAAAAAAACAAAACGAAATGTAAAAAAAAACGCATCAGGATTTAATATTATAACAATGGCTCCTAGACAAAATAATGGTGCCAGGGGTTTTAAAGGGTCTTTCAATGATCCTAAATTTTCTAGAACTTTAAAAATGATAAATAACGCTATCTCTATGAAGAGAGCTATCTCTAAGGAGAGAGCTATCTCTAATGAGAGAGCAGAAAAAAATACACCAGTAGGTAAAAAGCAAAAATTATATGAAGAAGAAAAAATAGATAATAAAATAATATTTCCAGCATTAGAACAACTGGCTTTCGAGGAGTCTTACGACTCGAGATTATATGGTGATGAAGTATTTGAATTTTATAAATAATTATCATCCAGTGATAAAAGAAATATTAATTAAATAAAGTATAACTATTTTTTTGTATTATAAAAAATATAAAGTAAATATATTTTAATGAGAGATTGTTGTAAAGTTAATAAATATGCAAAAAAATGTGTTAGAACAAAAGATAAAAAGATTTTCTTATTACCTAGAAAGTTCTCTCGTAAAAAATGTTTAAATTCAAAAATTAGAGGTTTTACTATGAAAGCTTCATGTTCGCCATATAAATTTTGTAAAAAAACATATAAAGGTGGTAAAGAAAAAAATAAAAGGTTGCCAATATTAAGAAAAATAGTAAAATCAAATAAAAAATACACATATAAATTGTATGATCCACAATATAAAAGAATATTAGCAATAGAAGAGGGAATAAATGAAAAGAAAAATAAAACAAAAAAAGATAAACAAAAAGCAGCACAAATGAAAAAAGCTAGGTTTAATATATTACGTTTATACAGAAAAAATAATGATAAAAAAGGTTGTAAGAATTTAACAAAAGATATGATATATATATCAAAAAAATATAATTTAGGAAAAACAAAAAATATATGTGGAGGTAGTAAAAAAAAGAAAAAATTAGAATTTTTATATAATCCAAATGATCCAAAAAAATCATTTGATGTTTATATTGATAAAAATCCAAATGATACTATACCAATTAAATATAAAACAGTAGAAGATGTTAAACATACAATAAAGAAATTAGAGAGATTATACAAATCAGGTAAATATTCGCATAAGAGAATATGGCAAGTAGGTATGATAATGTATGTAAGATTAAAAGTTTTAAAAAATAAAAAACCAAAAGAATATAATCTTGCAAAAAAATATTTTAATTTTTTAGGAAATCGTACAAAATTAAAAACATATAAAGAGAGAAAATATATAAAATTTAATATATAACTATTTAAAAAAATAAATTTAATATACTATTATGATTAAATTTATTTTTTCATTATTAATTATCAAAAGTAATGGGTTTATTTTAAATAATTACCACCAAATAAACAACAATATAAATAATATAAAAATGAATTATGTACCAAATTATGATCCAGCAAAATTAATTAATACTTTAGCAAAAAAATCAACTGATATAGATAATTGGAATTTAAATAATTTCTTACAGGAGGTAACAAATAAACATATAGACAGTGTAAGTGTAGTAAAAAGTTCAGATTCAATAAATTCATTTGTGATAATTGATAATAATTATGATGGATTAACACCAGAATTAAATAATTTACATTTTTTAGAAACTGGATTACAAAAAGTTAATGATATAGTAATTGATTCTCTTATAAAAAATGATATTTATTATAAAATAGTACAATTAGGATCATCAAATAATGTTTTATCTACTGGTGCAAATGTAGCTAATGTATTATTAAATATTGTAATAATTTATTTAGTTATATCTGTAATAGGTAGTTTTTTTCAAAATAATCAAATGACAAATGGAGCAAATATAGGAATGAATTTTATGAAAAAAGAATCTATATTAATTGATAATGATGAAATAAAGACAACATTTGATGATGTAGCAGGCTGTGATGAAGCCAAATATGAATTAGAAGAAATTGTAGATTTTTTGAAAAGTCCAACAAAATACTATGATGCTGGGGCAAAAATACCAAAAGGAATTTTATTAGAAGGTCCGCCTGGTACGGGAAAAACTTTATTAGCAAGAGCAGTGGCAGGAGAAGCAAATGTATCATTTATTCAAGTGTCTGCATCAGAATTTATTCAAATGTTTGTAGGATTAGGTGCGTCAAGAGTAAGAGATTTATTTAATGAAGCAAAAAAAAATTCTCCATGTGTAATTTTTATAGATGAAATAGATGCAGTAGGTAAAAAACGCGGAACAAATGTAGCAGGTGGGAATGAAGAAAGAGAACAAACATTAAATCAAATTTTAACAAATATGGATGGATTTGATAAAACAGATAATATTATAGTATTAGCAGCAACAAATAGAGCAGATGTATTAGATTCTGCATTAACTAGATCAGGTAGATTTGATAGAAAAGTTAAAGTAGGATTACCAGATAAGATTGGTAGACGTAAAATTTTAAATGTACATTTAAAAAATAAGGTAGTTGATAATTCTACAGATTTAGATGAAATATCTCAATTAACAAGTGGGTTTTCAGGAGCAGATATTGAAAATATGGCGAATGAAGCTATTATTTTAGCATTAAGAGAAAATAGAACATCTATAAATTCTAAATATTTAATAGATGCATATGAAAAAATTACAATAGGATTACCATTAAATAGTGGAAATACAACAAGTGATACAGATAAATTGGTTGCATATCATGAAGCAGGTCATACTATAACAGCATTATTATTTAGAGATTTTTATGATGTAAGGAAAGTAACTATTATTGGAAATTCAAATGGTGCGGGTGGTTATACATTATTTACATCCAAAGAAAAGTATATTTCCTATCCTACTAAAAAATATTTTCTTTCAAATTTAATTATAACAATGGCCGGAAGGGCAGCAGAGATGGTTTTATATAATAAAGTAGAGGTTGATAATATAAAATCTAATTATACAAATAGTAAAATATTTGATAATTTTATTAATTTAGATATAACAAGTGGTGCAAGTGGTGATTTACAAAAAGCAGATAATTTAGCAAGACAATATATTAAATTATTTGGATATACAGAACATGGTATGCAAAAATTTATACAATTAGATAATCCATTAAGTGAGAATATAAAATCAGAGGTAGATAAAAATGTTATTAAAATAATGAATTATGCATTATATAAAGCAATTGAAATACTATATAATAATATGGATTCATTTAATTTATTAGCAAGTGATTTGATAGAAAAAAAATCACTTGATATAAAATATTTAAATAAAATAAAAGTAGAGTATTTTTAATTATATGGAACATTAAACCAATTATCATTATTAAATGGAGAAATAAGTATATTACCAATACGTTCTTTCCAATATTTAACTCTATCATCAAATAGTTTTTCTTTATGGGTTTTTGGATATAAATTATCGTTTTCTAATAAATTTTTTTCTAAGCTACTTATTTTAGGTTTATAACCATAACAATTTGCTCCTAATTTAATATGTGGATTATTAACATAACCACCATTTATACCAGGTAAACCGCAATCATATTTATGTCCTTCTTTTTCTTTTAATTTATTAAAAGCTATTTTGCTGGTAGGATATATACCTAATTGATCTTTAGACCAACCATAACTACACCAACTCGCACCTTTTTTTTGTGCATCAAGTAATTGATTATAATTAGCCATATCACCATCAAATGCTTTACATACTGCTTTAGCATCATGATAAGTAAATCTATTACCTGGAACATGGTAAACTTCTTTAAAATTAAAGGTAGATACATCGTTATTTTTATTAGAATCATTTGACGATTCAGTATTTGATTCAGTATTTGATTCAGTATTTGATTCAGTATTAGATTTAATGTTAGAATTTGATCCAGTATTACTAGATGAATCCACCGTGGATTCTATTTTAACTTCTGGGTTTTTGTTAAAAATATTTTTTAATTCAGTAATAACATTAATATTAAAAAAATATGCTAATCCATTTATAAAAACTAATAAAATAAATAAACCCCATAAAATTGCTTCTATAAATAAAAATCCACCACTTGTTAAATTATTAGAATAATCAGAATCATGTGAATTTCCTAAAAATGCAAAAATAACATAATAAATTAATATTATAATAATTAATACTACTAATACAAATGGATTAGAACCAAAACTATTAACACTATCATAAAAATCTTGTGTTATATTATTAAATATACTCATAATATTATATATAAATAAATATTATATATAATATTAAGTTTTAATTAACTGTTTTTTTATAAAAATAGCAATAACCTTTATTTGTTATTATATTATTTAATTTTATTTCACTTACATTAGTATCATTAAATATATACCATTTATTATTTGCATTTTTAACATAACTAGTATAATGACCACCTAAAGAATTACCGCTATGATTACATATTCCAAATAAATCATATTTATATGATTTATTATCATAACCAATTACATATTTAGATAAATCTAAATTATTAATTGGTGTATTAACTAATATATTTAATTTTTTATTATAATTATTAAATTTTTTAAAAGATACTATTAAGATTTCTGGTAAACTCCAAAATTTTAAACATTTATTAACATCTTGTTTTGTTTTTGTTTTTTCATTATACCATGCATTATCTCCTGATAATTTTTCGCTCTCTACATATAAATCAAAACATTCAAAAATATCACATACATTTTTATTAATTGGTATTGGTAAATCAATTAAACAATATGGTTCAGGTTTATTAGATAAAATAGTTTTATTATCATCAGAATATAAAAAAGATATTTGTATACCATAAAATAAATTTAGTATTTCTGAATAACTATCAGAATACATAGTTTTTATCATATTAAAACAACTAATAGCTAACTCATCTTTTTTATTTATACATTTACCTGAAATATTCATTTCAAATTTTCTTTTTAAAGAATTGTGAAAACAGTCAATTAAAAATACTAAAAATTCAGGTAAATCATTTTGTGCAAATCCGCTAAATAATTCTATATTTTTTTTATTAGATATATTCTGAATAGTATTGACATATCTATTAGGTGATATAATACAATTTTTTGACCACATTAAATTTCTTAAATTTATCCATTCTATTAATAAAATACTATCATCTGTTTTATTTAATTTATTTAAATCTAACTTATCTAATATAATATTTAAATCATAACAATGTGATAATATTTGCATACATGAATTTAAATAACATGTATTTCCTAAATTAGATAATCCAGTTAATCCTTTATCTTTATATTCATTATATTTATCTGTCATTTGTATTTAAATATATTAAATGTATGTATTTAAACATATTTTGTGTATATATATAAATGGAAAATTTTAATTATAATTATGATTATTTTTTATTTAATAATTATTTAACATTTTTAAATAGATCGAATGAAATTATAAATCAAATGCATTCTAATTATATAATTGTAGAAAATAATAGAAGACGACGATTAAATAGAGACATTAGTACTAATTATCAAGATATATCTACACAAACAGATTTATATAATTATACACTAAATCATGTAAATGAAGAAAATCAAGAAAATGAAGAAAATCAAGAAAATTTAGAAAATCAAGAAAATTTAGAAAATCAAGAAAATGAAGAAAATCTAGAAAATCTAGAAAATTTAGAAAATCTAGAAAATCAAGAAAATCAAGAAAATCAAGAAAATCAAGCACACGACGATCATGTATTAAATGAATATAGGAGAATATCTATTGATAATTTAGCTGATTTAATAACAAATAATATTACAAAATTAAAATATAAAGATATTGAAAATCCTATTGATAATATTTGTACAATTTCACAAGACGATTTTGAAAATGATAGCGATGTTGCAATGGTAAATAATTGTGGCCATATATTTAAATATGATAAATTTATCGATTGGGTATCAAGAAATCAATCTTGTCCTAATTGTAGGTATAATTTCTTAGCAAATTCACAATATAGTTCTTATTTAAATTCAGAATCAAATGAAAGATTAATTTTAACAAGACCACAATTTAGAAGATTTTTAGTAAATAATATATTTAGATCATTAAATGTAAGAATAATTGATTATTCTGAAGATAATTAATTTATGTATTTATTTTAACACTAGTAATAGTATTATTATTTTTTAAAATCAATTCAACAGGAGCAACAGGTTTTTCTATATAAAATATATATTGGGCAAGGTTAAATATATATTTATTATAAATAATAATTTTGCTATTAGTTAAATATTGTGGATTATTTTTTTTAATTGATCTAATAAATATAGCAGTATATATACAATATAAAGGATTAATATATTTAATATTTTTAGTATCAAAAATAAATTCAAAATTTGTTTTGTATTTATATATGTTTAACCACTTAGAAGTAAAATCATTAAAGTCATCATCGTTTAATATACTTCCACTAATATCTACTTTAACAATAGGAAATTCACTTAAATCATATATAGCAACCATTAATTATTATATTTACATGTATAATATAATAATTAATAATTAATTTAAAATAATAAATCTCCAAATGGAGAATAATAAGGTAATAATATTGGTTTTTTATTTAAAACAGATGAAACTTTTTTTAAAACAAATTTTTTATCAACAACAACTTCATATACATATTTTTTAAACCAATCTAAATTCATATAATAATTACCTTCAAAACCAGATTCCTTTCCCCATGAATTTTCAACTAAAAATCCATTAGTTTTACCTTTTTCCAAATTATATCCTTTAATTATTACTGCATGATTGGGATTACTTTGTCTATAATTTAAAGCATCACATTTATCCATTATATTATTAAAGCCAAATATATCATTATAATTAAAAGCATTTATATCTAATATACCATGTTCTCTTGATATAAATTTTTTAGTATCAATAGCAACCCATACTGCTTCATTTGAATCAATTGATTTTTTTACAGCATCAATTAATAAATCAATTGGTAAATTTATAAAATTTTGTAATTTACCTTCATATACATTACTTGCTAAATCAATATTATATAATTTATAAAATGGTATTTTTTTACATGGATAATTAATTAAACAAATTTTATCATTAGCATTATATTTAACTATTTTTTTATAAAATTCGATAGGACTAATATTTTCTATAGTTTTGTATGTTTTCTTTTTATTTTGTTTATAAAATTCCCATGTAATTTTATTAGGTGGTTCTCCTAAAAATATAACCAAAATTTTATAAAAATTAGATAATATTGTTTTTTTTAAATTATCTAAATTTTTTGATTTAGAATTTTTGATAAGATATACAGATTTTTTTAAAAAATCATTTATAAACTTATTTAAATTATTTGTATTTTTACTATGAAAGTGGTCATCCATATTACTTTTGGGTATTATACCATATTTTTCTATTAAATTAATAAAAACATTCCATTGACCACCATCATTAGTAGCATTTCTTAATACATAAATTAGTTTAATATTATCCAAATTAGTGTCTCTGTTTTTTATAATATAATTTAAAAAATAATTAGCTTTTTCAAGTTTATCATAAAAAAATAAATAATTTTGACTAAATTCAAAATCTTTCAATTTATATTTTTTTATAAATGGAAGTCTTATAATATTTAAATATGCAAAAAGCCAACATCTACCACTATTATGTTGATTTGTAATTTTACTATCAATATTTATAAAATTATTGAATGTTTGTTTTTTATTTTGTAAATAATCAGACTTAATTATTAAATTATTAAAATCAGCTTTAGTGTTGACATTTTTAAAAACTTTATTAGTACGAGTTTTATTAAATTTATTAGAAAATTGTTTCAGATTTTTCTTTGTTATAATTTTAGAATTTTTATATTTCATATTATATTTACATGATATATAAAAATAAAAATTTATTTTTTATAAGATTTTCTTTTCTTTTTTTTAGATTTTTTATTTGGTTTTTTTAGTTTCATATTTCTTTTTAGTTTTTTTGTACTCTTTTTTTTCCTTTTTTTTAAACCAGCATTTGATAAATCTGCAGATGTATTATAATCATGCATCAAATCAGTAAGTCTTTCTTCATTTCTTGGATCATAAGGATTTAAATCATTTGTGTCCTTCATATATCTATTAGCTAAGTCTAGTTTTGTTATCATTTTTGTATCATCATCAGGATCTTTAATTTTTTCCAAAAATCCCATAAATTGTAACCAAGGATGATATTGATCATCCTTAAGATCTTTATCTTTGTTATGATATGCTGCTTCTATATTATGATAACCATTTGATATACCTAAGTTAGCTAGCTGAATTTGGTTATCTGTTAAAAAATTAGTCATATATATATAAATATATTATTTTAAATCTTTTAAAAATTTATCAAATATTATTGATTTAACTTCTTTACAACGCAATTCTTCATATTTTTTAATAAATTTTTCAGCTTCAGGCCATTTATTTTTTAATTTTTCTATTTCTTGTTCCCAAGTCAATGTTTTTTTATCATTGTATTCTTTAATATAAAATTGTTTATCCTTAAATTCTTTAATATTTTCTAATTCTAATGCAAATAATTGTAATAATGGTTTCATAATTTGATTACTAATATAATGTCCAAAATCTAATTTTAAATTATTATTTTTAATAAATTCAGGAGTTTCTATTTTTTCTCCTTGCAATGCTTTTTTATTATCATTTTTAATATAGGCATAATTCATTCTATCACCAGCACCAGGTTTATTACCTTGTTCTCTTAATCCAATTCTATCAGCTAAAACTTTATGTGCAATTTGTTTTGGGTTTTTGTAATATCCACGTAAAGATTTTGTAACCAATAATTTTTCAATAGGATATTTTTCATCAATCATATTTTGTAATGATTCATTAACAAATTTAATTGATTTAGAAAGACTTTTATCTTTCATTAAGATATTTACGACACCACCATAAATATCTTTTACAATAGGAGCATTATCTCGTCTTTTTAATACATTACCCATTGATTTTAATTTACATTTTTCAGGATCTTCTTCATATAACATACCATCATATCTTTTTTT
>MDSV01006269.1_pt1 | contig 37232 bp, 50 predicted proteins | sample 810851 | NCBI WGS metagenome assembly MDSV01 (sample SAMN05326640, study PRJNA326480) | marine metagenome | isolation source: seawater | place: Atlantic Ocean: North East | collected 2012 | reverse complement strand
TGGAACTACCTACAATTTTGATTGCTGGAGTTTTTGCCGATACTGTGGTTGAGAATAAAAACACTGCACAAAGGATTTGTGTTATGTGTTTCATTTATTGTCCTTTTGTTTTAATGTTTTCATTGGTTATAAAACAGTAGTATTTAAACACACAAATGTTACAGTATTGTTACAGAAATATTATTTTTTTATTAATGGTTTTTGTATTTAGACAACAGATCTAAATCTCTTTTGTTGTTTAAAGCAATTAAGTCTTTTGTTATTTTTGCGTCCAAGGCCTGTTGTAATAACTGATCGGTTGGTAACTGCAATATCAAATCTGCCAACTGTAAATCTTTGAATGGTGTAAAGTAAAGTGTGTTGTCTAGGTGCCAGTGTTGATGGTCATTGGACATGTTTCTAAACAGTTCCATCTTGGCAAGATATATGTTTTTGAAATATTGTTTCTTTGCTTTGAATACTTTTTTGTTTTCGGGACGATTGAAATATTTGTAATGATAACATTCTTTTTTCATTTTGTTTGCTATATCAATACCATGGAAATCAAAAAACTTTTTCACTGTGTTTGGATTACGCATCATGTATTCATCTCCACAACTGCCAGTCACTAACACACATGGTTCATGCCAATTGTGTATCTGTTTGTATGCCCAAAATTTCTCGATTAGTTTTTTATTTTTAGCAAAGAACTTTGTAGACTTTTTGTACTCTGTGTCCAAGATATCAAACTGTGCGCCAAGTCTTTTCAAATAACTGTAGGCCAGCACAGTATCAACTCCTCCGCTGATAAAAATTTTTATAGGTAGTTTGTTATGTTTTAAAAAAGTCTGAAATGTTTTTGTAAGTAATTCATGTATATGTTTCAATCCTTTTGCATATGGAATCTGTTCATTTGATATAGAATAATTTTTATAACTATTTTTCTTGATTGCAAATCCTTTTTGAATTGTTACATAAACATTTGATCCAATTAATTTTCCTATTTTTAAATTAGTAACTTGATCACCATGCAGGTACAATGGAAAGGATCTATGGATATCGTGTGTTATGGTTATTTGTTTTGCATCTACTATTATACAACAAAAATTTCCTTTGTATTTTGGCAAAGGATTTTTTTCCATCTTTGATATTAATGTTTTTGTTTTGTGCCCTAGCACGTAGCCTTTGAAAAATATTTGCTTTTGTCCTTTTGAAAATTTGGTCCAACCATCGTCTAGGCAAATATAATAATCACCTGCTTTATGACAAGTTGTGAAATTACTTTTTTTCTTTTTGCCTATTGAAAAGAACATTATTACACTAGATACTTCCAACTTATGGGAAAGTGTTCTGCACACAGTTCACTTATCTTATCAGCAATATCTCTAGTTTCTTCCTGTGTGTCTTTTGCACATCTCAGTTGGCATACTCTTGCGAAAGCATATAGAGTGCCTGACCAATACCATTCGGTCATCATGCTTTGCGGAAGAACCATACGTGCCTGTTCTGGTGCTATGCCCATCTTAATAAATGAATCGTAGATAATCAAACACTGTTTCATTGTGTTTTTTAATCTGTGCTTGTCATTCATGTCTAGTTCAACTTCACCATCTGATCCTTGTTTTGAATTTTGTGGTCGACCCCTCCATGTTTTGGGTTCAAATAGTTCTGGTTCGTAATCCACATATCTTCTAGACACTTCGTTCCACACTAGACCAACCTGATGTTTAACAAGTTGTCTTGCCACAAATATTGGAGCCTTTATCCTAAACTGTATAGATGCGTGTCCAAAAGGTGACCAATGGTTGTGCTCTGCTAGAAACTTAATAAGTTTCTCATCCTTTGCGTCCATGAGATCTTTTGTTTTTGCATAACTGACCCTAGCGGCATTAACCACTGTGAGATCACTGCCCATTTTGTCTATGAAATCAACTTGCATCAAAACCTACGTTTAAGTATAAAATTAATTTTTCTTCCATCTTGACTAAATCCATGTGGTTGTTCATAATCCTGATCAAACACATTGTTTATACTTAAACCTAAATCAATGCCATAGTAATTTTTTGTTATGCCTATATCAAGCAAGTGGGTTTCTGGCATTGTGATTGTGCTCCAATTACTGTTGTGAACATCAAAATGTTCACCTATAAAGTTATAGTTTGCATAATAACTCCAAGTGTTAGTTACAACTCTTTCGTAGTTTAATCCAATGCTTTGCTCTGGTCTCCTCAACTGTGCTGAATTATTTGCCTTCTCACTGCTAAGACTGTTGGCCCAAATAGTGAAATTGTTTTTGTCTCCATTGTATGCGTAACTTAATTCAATTCCGCTTTGATCAAGCGAGTCGGTGTTATTGTTTTTGTATGTTGGATAACTGTACTCGATCATGTTTGTAATTTCGTTTCTAAATAATGTCAAAGAGTATTTGCTGTTATCAATGCCATAGTCGAATGTCAGTTCGTTGAGGATACTGTTTTCTGCTGTCAAATCCATGTTGCCTTTGTATCCGTAGTTGTCAGCACCAAACATTTCATACAAACTAGGATTTTTAAATCCTTTAGCATGACTGAAACTTACATCTAGGTTTGGCAATATGTCCTGTCTCAAAACGCCAAACTTATAACTGTCGTTGTTGCCTATGAGATTGTTGTCATCTGTTCTCAGATTCAACGTGGTTGCCCAATTGTCAAACTCATATCCAAAATTAACAAATAGTCCTATGTTGTCATAGTCTCCGTCCAATGTGCTGTTGTATGATCCGTTGTTAGTAAATGTTGCCACATCATACTTGTATTCGAATCCTAATCCATACTTGAAAGGTCCTTCTTTGTATTTTTTATGTTCTGCTCTTAACACGTAAGCCTCAGATTCATAGTTGTCAAATTCGTTGCCTGGACTATTATATTCTCTATCATATCCATGACTGTGTAATGTTATGTAACTTAGGCTGTCTTTGGTGTAGTAGTCCAAACCAGTTTGAAATGCATAAAGATCATTATCAGCATCATATCCATTTTGTAAAGCCAATGAGTGTCCGTCAAGATCACTGAAAGTATTTCTTGTAAAGAAGTTGGACCTAAACTTTAATTTCTCGTTGAACCATTTGACAACACTAGCAGTCCAAGATTTATTTTTGGTGCCATCTAGATCTGTACCTCCTGCAAGAGCAGACTGAGTCTCAGATTCATGCATACCACCCTTGATATTAAACTGCCATCCGTTGTATTCTGTGGCATAATTTCCTTCTATGGTTTTACTATTGTTGTGACCTGTGATTGAAAAATTATTTTGATAGTTGATATCTGTAACTAAATTTATTGCACCTCCTATGGCATCCGCACCAAAGTGTGCACCAGCGGCACCTTTGTAAACTTCTACTCTTTGAACATTGAACATAAAATCTTGTCCAAAATCAAATGCACCGTTTGTTGTGCTTTGATCGTTAATGGGTATTCCATTTAATAAAACTAAAGTGTGATTACTGTTAGTGCCCCGCATAAACACAGATGCCTGTTGCCCACGTGGTCCTGATTGCACTGCGATGGTATTGTTTAAAAATTTAAATATACTTTTAAGATCCACAAGGTTGTGTTTTTTAATCTGTTCTTGTGTGATCACCGTGCTAGGTGATACTTTTTCATTTATTAGATTTGTATTAGGTTTAGTGATTACAACACATGGAACGTCATTGTCCCAACTGCAACTTTCTGTTTTGGCTTGGGCGACAGATGTCCACACCAAGACTAACATAAGAATTAATCTTTTCATTCGAGTCTCCTTGCTCTGTTCTGTGCTAGGTGGCATTCGGACTATACCGTATCAAGTAATGTGGACGAATTTCACGTCACTTTCCCACTATGCTTTTAGCACAGTCTTATAGTGTTAGTATATACTTGAAATAAGGAACTGTCAAATGTTTTTGAGTTTGGTTTCTAACTCTTGATAACCACCAACATATTCTTCGTCTAAGAATATCTGCGGAACAGTTCTTGCACCAGGTACTGCTTCTTGCAACTGTTGTACTGTCCAAGTGCCGTGTGCTATGTTTCTTTCTTCGTACTCAATGTTTTTTGATTGTAGTAGTTTTTTTGCCTGTTCACAATAACTGCACCCTAGGTTACTCCATACTATCGCTTTCATCATTGTCCTTTCTTTTTTGTTTTGATTTAGAAAATATATAAAATATTACATCATACCAAAGTATATTGACTATTGCTCCTATCTTTGTGTAATAGACTCCAAAAAACACTGGAAAAACATATATCAATAGTACTAAACCTATTGCATATTTTTTTGCCAGAGGTTCTGGTACTGCCCAAAATAGCCAATTAGTCATTAATTTTAGTTAGCACTTTATCGTGCAGTTTTTTTATAAAAGGTATTTGCTTTGTGCCAAGTCTATGTAGATTCCAAACTAAGAATCTTCTTAACCACATTGGCCAAGTATCTAACCTTTTTGTGTTGATATAAAAATTTCTAATTATTTTTGAACATTTATCTAAGTCGTGTACGTGTTCCGCTAACAACAAAGGATGTTCATTAAGACGTAAAAGTAATGTGTTAAATCTAGTTAATGCTTTATCCAAGGTTCCTATGTATTTGGTCAACAATAAATGTTTTTTGATATGATATGGTTGCTTGTGGCCCGACCATGACTTAACATAATTTATTATATCAGAAGTTTGTTTTAGATGTCCGTTTAAAAGTTTCATACATGTTTTTGTACTTTCACCTGTAATGGATATCCTTCATCTCTAGCAAGGACAGTTGTCTCTATGCCTTTTTGCTCTGCTATTTCATAAAGATACGTGCCAACAATACCCTTGCCTTTTTCATGTATGTGTTGGGTAATAGATTGTGCCTGCTCTTTTGTTTTGTGAAAAATATTAATTAAAACCTTAGTAACAAATTCTACTGTTGTGACGTCGTCGTTTAAAAATATCACATCATACTTGTCTGGTTCTCTAAGATCTAATTTGTCTTTAGTTAATGTTTTTACACCTAAATCTGCCATTGTCATATTCCTATTATAACATATTTAAAACTTTTGTCTATTGAATAAAGTAGGGCGATGTTGCCACCGCCCTATCTATTGTAGTTACTTGACTTCGATAGTTCTTGGTGCTTTGCCTTCTGGAACAATTCTTTCCATAGCGACAGTAAGCAAACCATCTTTAAGTTCAGCACCTTTTACTTCTACATCGTCAGCAATGGTAAAAGTTTTGGTAAACCATCTCTTACTGATGCCTCTGTGTATAACACCGTCTTCGTCTTTTGCTTTAGATTTTTCATCTTTCTGCTTTGACTTGACAGTCAACATATTGTCCTCATACTGTACTTCAATGTCCTCTTTACCAAAACCAGCAAGTGCTAGTTCGATGTTGTAGGTATTTTTTCCAGTCTTTACTATGTTGTACGGTGGAAAATTTGATACCGGTGCTCTAAAGAAATCATCTTCGAACATTCTTTCGAAGTGATCGAACACGTTGTCAAATCCAACGGTTACTGGTCTTAATTGATTAAAAATAGATAGATGTTTGTTTGTCATGTTGTGCCCTCCTTTTTAAGCAAGTTAATTTGAACGTCCTATCTATAGCAACGTTCAAGTGTATTTATCATACAATATGTTATATAAGCACTAATTTGCTGATTACAAGAGTTTTACCAAAAAATTATCGTTGTCTAACTTTGCTAGGATCGGCCCAATTGGATTTGGCTTGATTTCGTTTGATCGTGATTTTACGACTTTTTTGTTTTTCACGTTTTACTTCTGAGGGTTTTCTATAGTATTGGCGGTCACGTAGTTCTTCAAAGAATTTGTCTTGTTTAATTTTTCTTTTAATTTTCCTATAGGCCCTAACAGCATCTCCGCCAGATTTTGTAACATCTACAAAATATCCCATTAGTTTTTAGCCTTTGTTTTTTTCATTTCGTTTACCGGTGTTTTAAAATGTAACACAGGATCTTCGTTGTTGTCAACACATTGTTCTGTGATAGTTATCTTGCCCACACCTTTTTTAAACATCTCTGCGGCATCGAATTGATAAGGAAGAAGTAAAGTGTCTAATATGTTTCTAAGTCCTCTTGCATTAGTGCCAAGTTTTTTTGCCTTTTTAGCAATGGCCAATTGTGCCTTTTTGTTTATTTCAAGATCCAAAGCATCTAGGCTAAACAGATAGGCATATTGTTTCAAAAGACTGTTTTTTGGTTCAGTAAGCACTTTGACTAGTTGTAGTTCAGATAAAGCATCCACGTAGGTAAGCATACTGAATCGACCTACAAATTCAGGTATTAATCCAAATTTAATTAAGTCTTCTGGTTTGGACTCAGCAAGGAAATTTTTTGTTTGTTCACTAGTAAGACTGGCATTAAATCCAATACCACTTGCTTGTCTAGATTTTATTTGTCGTTCTAGATCTGTAAACGCACCACCAACTATGAACAGTATATTAGAAGTGTCTATTTCTACGTGTTGATGTTCTGGGTGTTTTCTACCGCCCTGTGGTGGAACCCTACAAATAGTTCCTTCAACAATTTTTAGTAAACCCTGTTGAACTCCTTCACCAGACACATCTCTTGTTATGCTTGTGCTTTCTGTCTTTTTACAAATCTTATCTATTTCGTCAATAAAAACAATTCCTCTTTCTGCTAGAAACTTATCTCCTTTTGCGTTTTGATAAAGTTTTGTAATAACATTTTCCACATCGTCTCCAACATAACCCGCTTCTGTTAAACTGGTAGCGTCAGCCATTGCAAAAGGCACATCTAGATACTTGGCAATTGTTTTGGCCATAAGTGTTTTACCCGATCCTGATGCTCCTAAAATCAACACATTACTTTTTTCTAGATCAAAATCTTTTGGAGGATTCAAAATTCTTTTGTAATGATTGGCCACTGCCACACTTAGAACTGTCTTGGCAGTATCTTGTCCAACAACATATTGATCTAAATAATCTTTAATAACAACTGGATTTAAACTTTGTTTTTCACCTGATTTAACCTTTTCAGAATTTAATTTACTAGCATCTTCAAATAATATTTCATTACATAATTTAATACACTCATTACAAATACACACTTTAGATGCACCCACAATCATTTTGGTCACATCTTTTCTACCTTTGCTACAAAAACTACAGGTTAGGTTTTGATCGTTATCACTCATTTTTTAATAATCCTTCCAAATCTAAAACAGTGCTATTTTTTAAAACTTTAAATTTATTTTCACTCTTTAGTATAACAGTATTAGACTTGTTAACAACATCTGTCAACCATTTTAGATCTAATTGTTTATCTTTTTCTTGGTCCACAACATACACAGTGATGTTTTCTTTTGCTTTTTTTATATTGAGAAAATTTGCGAACTTGTCTTGTTCACGTTGGGAAAAATTTATTATACAAAAAGTTTCATCATTATTTTGTACAATGCTTGGTGAAGTGACCAATGTCAATGTGCCGAGTCTAATTGTTTCCATCGTCCATCGCTTGTTTCACTATTTTTTGATCTTCTTCGCTCAAGTCTTCTATCGACATCTCTCCTGTTTTTACTTTAATAATTAAATCATTTATTCTTGATTCTATTTTTTGCCTATATTGTTCTTCGTCTATTATTCTTTTTTCATTAATTTTACTCCAGTTACCTGATTGTTCCTGTTCTGAATTTTGTTTGTATGTTTCTTTGGGCACAATAGTTTTTTTATTGTCTTTAATAACTATATCAACCCATTTTTTAATTGGCTTGACCACCTTACCTTTGTCAACCATGACGCCACCCAACACTCCTCTTTTTGGTGGTTTGTGGGTTTCTGGTTCTATTACTTCAGTAAGGTCCGGTTTGATCCTAGTTTGCACACCCTCCATTGCTTCTTCGATTTGTTCTGATATAGTTGGTTCTTCCTTTTCTTTATCATACAGTTCAGGTTTTGGCTTATCCATTGACTCAACGTCGTAGGCTATTTCATCTTCGAAGTTATATTCTTGTGGCTCACTGTTCTTTTCAATTCTTTCTATGTCTGCTTTTGTTTCTGCCGCTACTCTTTCTAGTTCTGCTTCTTCGGCTCTAAGTCGTTCGTCAAATGCTTGTATTTTTTCTTCTTTGGTTGGTTCTTTCTTAGGTTGCTCTACAATAACTTCAACAGGTTTGTCAGTTGGCTTCGGCGCTTTCTCATTGAACTTTTTAAGTTTTTCTTGCCAATCTTTTATTTGTTTTTCAATATGATCACTTGTTTTTTTATTTGCTGATGCTTGTTTTAATTCAAGTATTATACCATCATCATCTGGCTTCTCTAAATCTATTATTTCTTGTGGCTTAGGTGGCTTCGGCGGAAACCTTCTCATAAAACTTTGATTGGCCGCTATCAATAGCAACACAGCCAATGGATCAAACACACAGATTATAATTAGTATTACCCATCTTACTGCTTCACTAGTGTCTACCTTGTCAGTAACACCCCAGTCGACTGCTAAAGCGGCAATGTATTTGACTGGGCCTATTTCTGCTTCTAAATTAATTAATTTTTTTTCTAAAGGTTGTCTAGTAATAATTAAGTCATCAATTGTATTTTGTGCTTTGATAATGTTGTCTTCTGCAGTTTCAATTATTACTTTATTGTTATCACCACCTTGTCTGCTTTGGTCTCTATATTTCTGAATAAGTGTTTTTGCTTCTTCTATTTCAGCATTTAATTTATCTCTCTCAGGTTTTTGTTGTTTTCTTAGTTCAACACCTTTTTTGATATTGTCACCTTTGAAAAAGCCTCTACCTTGGTCTGTGTATGCTTTTACATCTGCGTCTAATACTTCTAGTCTTGCGTAAGCACTATTGATTATGTTTTCCTGTACAGCAATGTCTTGTGAGAAGTCTTTGCCTGTTCTATCAATTGCTTTCTCGGCACGTGTTATTACTGCTTTCTGCCTTTCAATATAAACAGTTTGACTTTCTATTTTGTCATTTATTATATTGACTCTTTGAACTAATGTGTCTCCTGCTAAATTCTGTTCTAAATGTGCTTTGGATAAAAATCCAAAAATACCCATTGAAGTAATTAATGAAAGCACGACAACAGCAATTGTCAAATAACTTTTTAGAAGGAAAGGAGTGAACTTCCATTGCCTATATAGCCAACTTGCTGTGATTAATTTACCAACTTCTAGCACTGATCCCATTATGATCACTGGCCAATATGCGCCTGGGAAGATTGTTGCCAATCCTATTACTGAATAAAAGATTGCCACTCCAGATATTGAGAGTGCTGATAGTAAAGTTAAAATTGCAATAAACATTATAGATTTATTTACTATAACAGAAAGATAGTTTTACTGCTACTGAATTATTTGGTAATTGTACTACTCTGCTGAGTAAGTTAATGAGTTGTCAGTTGGCAACTGGCCGCTAGTGTTAGGAGCAAATGCAGTTACTTCTGTCACTGTGATTGCTTCAACTATTTCACCAATGGATGCTGTCAAAACTGGACCTGCTGTGATGGCAATTGTTCTTAATTGTTGTGGATTACCTGTGCCAGTTGGATCAAAAACACTCATGTTCTCTGTTCTTGTGGTGTTTAATGCTTCAGCAATTTTATCTTGAAGAAATAATGCTTTGGTTGTTGTAGTAGTTGATCCGTCTATTGTTGTACCTGTTGTTGGAATATAATCTGGGTTATCAAAAACAAGTCCAAAAGCCAAGGCAGTAATTGGTGAGTCACCTTCGTCTGCGGCATAAGTTGTTACAATATTGTGTACTTTGAAATTAGTTCTAATAGCCAAAGACTCCATCATCATTTTCCATCTTAAATTGCCTCTTGATACTAATAATGATTGTGCTAGTGTAGTAGGTTTGGTAGCGAAATCATTTGCTATGCATGGACTAACTCTTCCACCATTTACTGTTTCTGTATCTAAGAAACCTGAAGTGTTAATTGCTACCGTGAAATATGTCATTTGCGGTTCTGCTGGAGAAACGTTATATAAAGATTTTGGTTCGACTGTTGCCATTTGTGTAATTCCTTGCTATTATTTATACTAGAACTATTTATTTTAGAAATACCCAAGGGTGGGTTAATCTTTTACAAGCCTTGTTAGTCATGTGCCTTTGAGCACCATTTAACTGTATATAACTCTGATATACCCTACAATATCCGTCGGACGTAGGAAATTGAGTAACAACCCTTATCTTACCATTTGCTGGACGTTTTTTGCTGTACCAAGCAGTAATTTCACCAATTTCACCATTTTCTAAACTGTGATAAACTGCTTGTTGATGTTGTGATTTTTCTTCTTTATTTAGATTGAATCTAAGATATTGCACACCATTCCACAGCATACCTGGAGCACTCCATATTTCACCTTCTCCAAGCATCATAGGGTATGGCATTTTTGCCAATGCACCTGTTGTTTCTTTTGGCGTTACACTTACATTTTGCACACTCGAACTTGTGCAATTTGTTAAAAATAGTATGCTAGTTAATACCGTGATAACCTTGAACAATTTCATATCCCCCATCCAATCTTTTACAAGCAATACCTCGTTGCTCTATTAGTTTCTGTCCTAATGGCATCTTCCAAGTAAAAAATTTGCAACTTTCTGCAATTTTCATTCCATGTAAGAAGTCCATAACGCCGTCTGTGCATTTAACTTTTTCTTTAGTTTTACTATCAATTATCTCACCTTTTTCGTTTTTGGTGATTACTGTTTCATGTGTGATGTCACAGTATTGATCGTTCCATGGTCCGCCTGCTTTTGCGTTTGACATTACAAAGCCAACCATGATAAAAAGTACCACCATTACTAGGCCAATAGACAATAAAATTTTCTTATCCATATTGACCTAGTTTTTTAATACTTTTTTTGCACTCTCTTCAAGCGACTTTGTATTAATTTTTGCAACATTTTTCTTATTGATTTCTGTAATTATTTTGTCTACTTCCTTTTTAGAAAGTTCAATCATTACGTATGCTCTATAAGATTTGTTGTTTGTTACAAAAACAACCTGTTTTGTCACTTCATAGCCTCTTGCTAAAGTGTCGTTAATCACGTTTACAACAATGTCTTGTGATCCTGACTGTACTGTAAGTGTTTCATTAGTACCAGCCTCATCTTTTTTGATAGTAGTTTGATTATTCATCTCACCGTTTATTCTATCAACAAGTTTAGCCTTTGCTAACAAAATTGCTTTTTTTACAGCAAGTTCTAGATCTGGAGATACAGCACTTGCCGCCTCTTGATACTTAAACATTGTTTCATGATCATACTTGACATACCATTTAGGAGTTTTGTTTACCACTCCGTTTTTAGACATGTCTGGTTTAATTTTGTAAGTAGAACATTGTGCTAACAACATACCTGCAAACAAAATCAATGCTAGTTTTTTCATACTTTATCCTCTGTTATGATTGCAACTTATCTACAGTTTCACTCATCCAAGCAACAACAGAAGAAAACATATTTCCAATTCCATCTAGATTAAAGTCATCTAGGAACTGACTATATCCATCTCCTATCATAGGATATACTGCAAAAAATATTGCAACTAATATTAATAGTCTAATCATGTGTAAATTATAGCACGTTTTCCAAATACGTCAACCTAGTTGTTCTGGATAAAAAGTGTTGATTTTATTGACTTTTTTTTAGCCTACGGAACCTTCCATACTAATTTCTAGCAATTTATTTGCCTCTGCGGCAAATTCCATAGGTAATTTTTGGAACACTTCTTTACAAAATCCACTAACCAACATATTAATTGTGTCTTCAGTTGGTATGCCTCTCTGCATACAGTAAAACATCTGTTCATCACTTAACTTACTTGTGGTGGCTTCGTGCTCGCAGGTTGAACTGCTGTTTCTATTTTGTATCACAGGCACAGTAGAAGCACTACATCCTGATCCCATCATCAAACTATCACACTGGGTAAAGTTTCTACTATTGGTTGCTCTCTTCATTATACTGACTTGTCCTCGATATGTGTTTGAACTTTTACCTGCACTAATGCCTTTTGATATGATTGTGCTTTTGGTGTTCTTGCCTATGTGTATCATTTTGGTTCCTGTGTCGGCCTGTTGTCTACCATTGGTAAGAGCCACACTGTAAAATTCTCCAATGCTGTTATCACCCATTAAAATACAACTTGGATATTTCCAAGTTAATCTTGAACCTGTTTCAAATTGGGTCCATGTAATCTTTGAATGCTTTCCAATGCATTTTCCCCTTTTGGTAACAAAGTTGTAAATGCCTCCCTTGCCTGTTTCAGGGTGTCCAGGATACCAATTCTGTATAGTTGAATATTTTATTTCTGCGTTGTCCAAAGCAACCAATTCCACGTTGGCCGCGTGTAGTTGGTTCTCATCTCTCATTGGTGCTGTGCATCCTTCTAAATAACTTACATGACTGTCTCGGTCTGCAATAATAAGTGTTCGTTCAAATTGCCCTGTGTTTTTTGCATTGATCCTAAAATACGTTGACAGTTCCATAGGACATCTCACACCCGGTGGAATATACACAAATGATCCGTCTGTGAATACTGCACTGTTCAAGGCCGCAAAACTGTGATCACTAATTGGAATCACTGAACCCAAATACTTTTTAACAAGTTCAGGATGTTCTTGTACTGCCTCACTAAAACTGCAAAAAATAATACCTAATTTTTTAAGTTCTTTGCTAAATGTGGTAGTCACTGACACAGAATCAAAAACGGCATCTACCGCCACACCTGCGAGTTTTTCTCTTTCGTGTAGTGGTATTCCTAATTTTTCAAAATCCTTTTTGATTTCTGGGTCAACTTCATCATATGACGCTGGACCTTTTTTTGGTGCTGAGTAATAACTTATTGCTTGATAATCAATTGGTTCTATGTCTAAATTTGCCCAATCAGGCTTTTTTAAAATTTTCCATCTGTCAAATGCTTTTAACCTAAACTTTAATAACCACTCCGGTTCATTTTTAATTTTGCTAATCTTTCTTACAGTATTTTCGTCTAGACCTGGTGGTAAAGTTTCACTTTCCACATTGGTCGTGAATCCTGCTTGGTATTTTTTATCTAGTGTTTTTTGGAGTACGTCTTGCATCGTAGTACTTATTTTACTACAATTTCAACTCTTTCATTCTTTTTAGAATGATCTTACCGTAATCTGGGTTGGTGCTCCATGGTGCAAGTAATGGTACCAGTTTATCATAGTTCCAATACGTATTACTGAGTTGCTTATTTCTTTCTGCTCTAAAGTCTTTATATGCAGGATGTCTGTTCAATATATCTATAACATCTGCAACACTGGCACATTTATTCTTATACTTCTTAACACCAAAACTTGCATTTGGTATTGCTCCCGGCTTCATGTGAGGAACTTTTTTAAGATCCCAAGTTCTCACACCAAAAAGAGCATTACCTTCAGTGGCGAATCTGCTTGTGCCACTAGCACTTTCTACATCTGCCATTGCTATTATAATTTTGTCCGGGATTCTTTTGCTAACTTCTGTTGTAAGATTTAAGTAGTTTACACAGTTTTGCACGTTAGCAACAAATTCTTTTGTGTTCTTAAATTTAAACAAAGGTGCGTGTAGACCAAATTGTTTAAGTTTGTCGATTGTTGCTTGTTCTTGTGCAAGTTTAATATTGTTCACTATGTACTTGTTTGGTTTAAAAGTACCAAAAGTAAATGTTATGAACAAAACTATGGCACCAATTATAAACAGTTTGCCACCGTTCCAAATCTTGTTTAGATATGTCTCCCAATTTTTCATATGTATGCAATGGTGCCCCGAAGGGCACCTATTAGTTTATGCTACTGCTGTTTCAACTTTAGTTTCTTCTGTAGATGAAGTCAATGTTTTTTTGTACTCCGCTTCTGCTGAATTCATAAAGTTGTTTTGATCTAATTTACCTAGACCTGTAAATCTTGTGATGATACCATCAGCAAGTATTTTAAATGAACCGGCTAATTTGTGCGATCCGTCAGGTTGGAACTTGTGAACCACTCCTGTTGCTTTACCATCTGCATTTTCTCTGCCCATGATAAACATATACTTTCCGCTTTTACCCGTCCATGTGTTTTTAGTTTCAGTGTCCTTTTGGCATCTTAAAACCACTTGGTCTAAAACTAATTGTGCTTTCGCTGAACATTTGTACATAAATGTTTCCTCCTAAGTTACCATTATTATAACATAATTTGGTATTGTGTCAACAGTTTAAAAATGTTGATTTAGTTGAGTCTTTTGTATTGCTTTAATAGATGTAGGTAAATTTTTTGCCAAATTTTCCTAAATTCTGGATCACGTGCATTAAGCATCATTCGTCTAGCATTGTTTATTAAACGATCTTTGCTTGGTTCAAATATTTTTGCTAGACTTGTCATTTCAATCCTTTAAGAAAATTTTGTTCGTTGTCTAATTTTTCTTCAGTAGTCAATTCGGTTTTTTGTACTTCAACTGTGGCCACTTGTTCTTCTTCATCAACTTTCTTTGGTGGATCCATAGGCATTCCACTTTGATCAAACCATCTGCCATCTGCTGTTACATAGCATTTACTATAGAAGTTATTTTTATTTCCAAATATGTCTTTACTTGTTATTAAGTATCTTTTTTTATAAATTTTACCTTTATAGGTATGGCCGCTTTTTAAGATAAGCGTGTGATTACCATATAAATCACCATACATCCTATCAATGTAGATTGGTTTTCCATTTTGATCTTCTCCGTATTGATTTGATATAGGTTTATAAACAGGTTCTTTCGGCCTTGGCTTCTGTGTGATTTCTTTTAAATCTTCCAATAGTTTTTTGGTTTTTTTGCTTGTCATTATTAAAGTTGAGTATCAGCACCATACTCGCCAGGCGACTTATAACCGCTGGACTCAATGCATGACCCTAGGTGGGGTTCTGAATGTTTTAAAATAAGAGATATGTATGCTGAACTCAACATTACCACTATTATAGCAGAATTTTGGAATTAGTCAACCTGGTCGTCTTTTAAAAGACCACTTCTTCTCAGTACTTCGTTTGATTCTAGTTCTTCTTTGCTTTTTGGTTTTTTGAAAAACCCTTGGATTGCAAACCAACTAAAGAAAAAACCAACAGTCACAACAACCCCTATGATCAAAAGTAATATACCAAACATTGGTTCCATAGTGTAATTATAGCACATTTTATATTTTTGCCAACCTGTTAAGTTGTAAATATTTCATGCGTGTAAAAATAACAGCAAATACTGACATAACTGATATATTATGTACTGATCTATCTAATAACAGTAGGCGAGTAGATACTGAATTTGATGTAGAAGCAGAGTGGTATAAACTACAAATTACAGGAGATCGCAGGCAGATACAGGATATTTGTATAGACAATGAAAGTATAAAAAGTCTTCTTAATTCAGGCACACAATACAACAATCAATTTACTATATGGATACACGGAGATCTAAATAAATTTTTTGAAAGGGTGTTTGGATGTATAGATCAACCTGACTTACTACGTTGGCAGAACTTATCTAAGAAGTATCTATCAACAGTAAGTTATAATGATACTGCTCCAGACTTTGTGCCTAATCATATTAAAAAGTTTTTTGCCAACGGGCAAGGACCATATTGGTGGCACTACGAAAACACAGAAAGTTTACCTTATAGAAATGTGTCAATTCAAATTGACAGAGAAAAATTACTTAATAGTTTAGATGATGATCTAACGTACATAGATCAAAAATTTTACGGTTCAGCAAACTGTAGGAGTTTGAAAAAAGATCCTGACTTGCCACTTGTACCAATTAATCAAATTAAAAATGATTACCTTAGAACTTTCTTGTTAAATGCTGGATATAAAAGTATTTTACAAATACAACATGTCGAAATGGGTCCACATAGTTATATAGGAATGCATAGAGATGATTTTATAAACAATAGTGGTTTGATTTATATTAAAGGAGCAAGTCAACTGTATTGTGTTTTAGAAGGTGATCCTACTAAATTTAAACTAAAATTTAGCAAGGCTGGTATTATCGATGTGTCAGAACCTGTATGCATTAACAACAATAATTTTGTTCATTCTTTATACTATGATGGTGCTGAAAAACGTAGTGCTTTATTAGTTTACGGAAACTAATCAATATATTTTTTACAAAGTTCTTTAGCGGTATCGTGCCAATAGATACCACTGTCTCGAAGTTTTTCGTTGTTTTTTCTTAGTCTCTCCATGATTTTTTCAAGTTTATTATATGTTCTCTTGCTCATGGTTTTCTTGTCGTGCCAATGAGCCTCAATAACTTTAATCACTTCGTCAATGTCTGGACAAGTTATGTCAGGAACCTTTGGCGCCTTTTTTCTTACTTCGTTCCATTTCGAACGATGTTTTGCTTGATATCTAAACACAGTTACATTATTTAGATTATAATTGTAAAGAGTAAAGTGCTACTATGATAAGCAACTTTTCTGTTGCGAGGTAAGTTGCCAACCCCAGAGTCTAGTGGACTAGGCCGCTAGTCTCAATGCAGATCCGCTTGTTGGCATTGCTACCAAGTCAGCAAATCTTAATGCTTTTCTGTTTGCATTTAAAACATGAACGTATGCTCGTGTCTACTGCGTAAACTCCATTGGACTTTCATAACACGTCGATTCCAGGTCACCCCCGAAAGGGATTACATAAGCCACCAATCCTAGTATGGTGGAGGTGGTGGGAATTGAACCCACGTCCGTCGAAACTATTTTCCAACTTCAACATCTACAATATTAATTATATACTGTTACCAATTACCTGTCAAATACAACTTGACTCACTGTGCATAATCATTAAACTATTAATATGCGTTGGCTAATAATATTTTTTGTTTTATCTGCATGTGCTGGAGAACATAAATTTCCAACATATAACAACTTTAATAAAAAATGTTTTTCATATCTACTGGATGGGAAGATGCATTGGAACAATTGTGAGGACAAATTCAAGGCATTAGAAGATATCCACAAAGGGCAAATAGACATTTGGAATTACAAAAGAACTTTCTAAACACAGTTGACAAAACAACAACTGTCATATATAATGAAAATATGAGTCAAGAACTAGTAAACAAAGCATTTCAACCACTGATAGACGCTAAAAGTAAAAGAAAATTGTCTGTGAGAATAACTGATCTTAAAGAATACGATGAGACCAAAGAAGGACTGTCGTTCAAAAAAATTATCAAATCTATTCAATCAAATTTACCCAAAGGCACAAAAGAAGTGAGTGTTGAGTACACAAATAGAAAAGGAAATAAAATTGAGAGAATGGTTAGAGTCCCTATCGGACGTAAAAAGAAACTTAATAGATAAATTAAAGTATATGTTTTTGAGATATAAAAAATTTATTGTTAAACTTAGAATGTGGTACGCAGATATCAGAGGTCATCACGGTAAAAGATGGGACTATGAGCCAGGTGATTACTACATGGGCAGACACAGAAAGCATAAAAAATAATGGCTGATATTAATTCACTAGTTGAACAACTAGGCAAACTTACCCTACAAGAAGCGGCTGACTTGGCTAATAAGTTAGAAGAAGAATGGGGTGTGACTGCAACCGCAGGTATGGTAGCGGCACCTACCGAAGCACCAGCGGAAGCCAAAACCACTGCAACTGTTATGTTGACAGGGTTTGCTGATGGTAAAAAAATTAGTGTTCTAAAAAAAATAAAAGAAATATTAGGACTAGGATTACTTGAAGCAAAGAACTTTGTTGAAGGCTTACCCAAAGCAGTCAAAGAAGACATCGAAAAATCCGACGCAGAAGATATCAAAAAAGCACTTGAAGAGCAAGGTGCTACCGTTGAAATAAAATAATTAACTTAAAGTATCAATTTGTTGATTAAGATTTAAATCGCTCTTAATTAATTCCCTATCATGATTATTCATATTTTCTAGCAATGATTTGCTAAGGGCATATATGTCTTTATTTGATTTTGATATGGATAAAGTATCGCAAGCCAAGTTTATAATCTCTTCTGTGTTCTTACCATTGAAACTTACTTTGGTTTTTATTCTTGTGTCCCTTTGAGCCTTAAGTGCCACATTGTCAAGATCTAGTGGATCTGTTACATCTGGCAGTCCTTTTAATTTTAATATTTCTTGTATTGCTGTTTCTTCGGAACTATCATTTAAAACACCTTCGAACAAAGGATTTCTATTTAAATTTCTACTGCCATACTGTTCAAAGTAATCTTTGAATTGTGTGTTTGCACTTGTTCGGATGATTAAGTTTCTTACATCAGCGTCGTCGGCCAAAGTTACATAAGCACTGAGATTGTTTAGACTTTCACTGTATGTTCTTATTTCACCTAAATTTGTGACTTCAAGTGCAATTTGATCAACCACAGTTTTTCTTGCCGCTATCATATCTGTTCTAAATTGTAAGAATTGTCCATCACCGAGGGCGGTGTTAAAATTGTTTGCGGCAGTTTGAAAAGCAGACTGCAAACTGTTAAATGTGCTTTCATCAAAAGATGTGCTGTCTCCAAGTGCGTCCATAAAGTTACTAATGTTTTGTGTAGCAGTTTGGAATGCAGTGTCAGTCGCTAAACTTTTAGAATTTATTTCTACCACACATCTTTTCAATGTGGTCATCGCTGTATCTACAGATCCACTTGCAGTGCCAAAATGTCCTGCTATACCCTTGTTAATAAAGTCGGCACTGTAACCATACAACGTTGGAATAATGCTTATAAATCCTTGCACATCTTGTACATGATCTAAAAAAGTTCCTGTGTTTGGTCTGTCATCATTTAGGTCTTGTTGCCCAAGTGCGCCAGTAAAAATTTTTGTTGTGTGTAGATCTAAATCTTCCAAAGTTCTTCCTAGATTAAGATAAGGTTGCGTGTTTAGTGTATCATTAAGATCATTTTTTTGACTTACTGTTAGAACTGTACTGGCATCAACTTTTTGTGCTAGTGTTCTAGTTTTTAAAGCAAAACCTATGTTGACAGGTGCAATTAAATTTTCTACACCTTGATTGTTAAACTCTGGTGTAGATTCTGCTAAAGTTTTTAATCCTTGATTGACTGCCATCTAACCTCCCACAAAAACATTTGGTGATCCTTGTACTACTCTAGTGCAAGTTCTATCGCCTACTCTACCAACTCTTATTCCTTCTGCGAATACACTACTTGTTGATGCTCTTAGTTTTGCTGAATGAGGACAACAACAAATAGGACATTTGCATGGTTTAAGATGCGTGGTGTTTGAATGTCCATCACCTGAAACAGGAATATTGTTTGCAAACACAGAACCAAAGTGTCCTTTTCTTTTTGGTACAGAACAATGGCTTGCTTCTCTGTCTCCTCGTCTTGCAATAGGTCTTGTCATGTCAATATTTATATGTTGTAAAAATTGGCGTTTTTAAGTTGATCTAACGTGAGAATTGTAAGACTATAATTTGAATTTTGAAAACTGACCTTGTTTGACGTCTTGTTTAATACCGCCAACAATGTAGGACTCTACTTCTGTTTCTTGTGGAGCCACCTGCATACCTTTTGAAGATAGCCAGTGTTGTGTCCATGGCAGAGGATTAGCATTTGCAGGCACATCGTAGATAGGATCATATCCCAATGCTTTTAATCTTTTGTTAGCAATAAATTCTACGTATTGTCCTAGTAATTTTTCATTCAGTCCAATAATCGAGCCATCTTTAAACAGGTGTCTTGCCCATGCTTTTTCTTCTTCAACACAGTCTTTGAACATTTGAATTACTATTTTGTCCTGACCTTTCATGGCTTTGGTCATTTCTTTATCATCACCTTTTTGCCATGCTTTGATAACGTGTGTTGATAAATTCAAATGCGTTGCTTCATCTCTAGCAATCAATGAAAGTATTTTTGCTGATCCTTCCATAAGTTTAAGTTCACCAAAAGCAAACGTACAAGCAAATGAAACATAAAATCTTAAACCTTCTAGCAAGTTAACGTTTATCATTGCTAGATACATTTTTCTTTTAACGTCTAATAAATCACCTTTGCCTTTTACAAAATAATCTTCTGCGGCTGTGCCAAATACATCATAGTTTTTTGTAACACTCTTGGCTCTTTTTAAAATTTCATCGTCATTTAATATTGTGTCAAACACTTCTGCTGGATCTGGATAAACATTTTTTATAATGTGTGTGTATGATCTACTGTGAATCGTTTCAAAGAAGTCCCAAGTCACAATACAACCTTCTAGTTCTGGACTAGAACAATAAGGTAAAAACATTAAACTAGGTCCTCTACCCTGTACACTGTCTAAAAGTGTTTGGTATTTTAAGTTAGCAGTGAATATGTGTTTCTGTTCAGGTCTAAAATTTTGAAAGTCGGCTCTGTCTTTCTGCAATGATACCTCTTCTGGTCTCCAGAAGTAACCTATCATTGTTTGATTTAATTTATCAAACTGTGGATATTTGAACACATCGTACCTTTGCACATTTTGTCCTTGACCAAAGAACATTGGCTCTTTTGTGAAATCGATATCTTCTCTGTTAAAAACTGTTTTAGTCATATTTTTGATTATATGGTGCAGGCCTCACACTCACCATCGTCTTCAGTGGTTTTATTTATTTTTACTGTGCCATTTACTTGGTCTAATTCATGCGGTAGTTCTACATCTTCCCCTTCGTCATCATTGACCACAGCACCAATACCAGCAGGTTGAACTTCTTCTTCCTCGCCTTTGAAGTCATATGTATTTTGATAGTAAGATGTTTTCCATCCGTATTTGTAAGTAGTAAGCAGATCAGTTGCCATAACACTCAAAGGCACTTCGTTGTTTTCATATTGTAATGGATTGTAACTCCAATTGCCAGATATTGCTTGATCAAAATACTTTTGCATTATGGACACAATATTAATATATCCTTGATTGCCTTTCATTTCCCATAGAAGTGTGTAGTCATTTTTTAATTTTGGATATCCAGGTACAATCTGTTTCAAAGGTCCTTTTTTACTTTTCTTAATTGATAATAATGCTCTTGGCGGTTCAATACCATTAGTTGCATTAGACACCACCGAACTGGACTCTGATGGCATCTGTGCCGATAAAGTTGAATGCCTTAGGCCATGTTTTGTAATGTCTTTTCTTAATGCCTCCCATGCGTATCTTTGTTTGTGTGGCACTATTTCATCTACTTCTTTTTTGTAATGATCTATTGGCAGTTCTCCATCTGCATATTTTGTTTTATCAAATGCAGTGCATTTTCCTTTTTCTTTTGCTAATTTGTTTGATGCTTGTAGTAGATAGAATTGAAATGCTTCAGTCAATCTATCTACCGAGTCCCAAGCACCTTTGTCTGCGTAATTAAATCCTTGTTTTGCAAGATAATGTGCTAATCCTATATAACCTATACCTAATGATCTTCTTGCTTTTGTACTAACTTCTGCGGCCTTTACAGGATAATCTTGATATTCTATTATTTCATCTAATGCTCTCACACTGAGATCACATAAGTTTTCTAATTCATCTGGATTGTTAATTGCTCCAACATTTATTGCTGACAAAATGCATAACGCAATCTCACCTTTGTCATCATCTACATGTTGTATTGGTTTAGTAGGTAATGTAATTTCTTGACATAAGTTACTCATTGATACTCTGTCTTTAAAACTACTATGAGAGTTTGAATGGTCTATATTCATAATATAAATTCTACCAGTCTCTGCTCTCTCTTTTAAAAGATCAAAAAATAAATCTTGTGCTCTTATTTTTTTCTTAGGAACAGTTTTATCTTTTTCGTATTTGAGATAAAGTTCATCAAATTCGGGCATACCAAATGCATCATATAGGCCAGGTACATGGTGCGGAGAAAATAAAGTTATTTCTTCATCTGCTATAAATCTTTCATAAAAAAGTTTTGATATCTGTATGGAATAATCCATACGTCTTACTCTGTTGTCTTCTGTGCCTTTATTATTTTTTAAAACTAAAATGTCTTCTATTTCTTGGTGCCATATAGGAAAATGCACAGTTGCATTACCGCCACGCACACCATTCTGTGTGCAACATCTAACAGTTGATTCGAACTTCTTAAGGAATGGAACGACACCTGTGTGTTGTACCTCACCACCTCTTATTTTCGAATTGATGCCTCGGATCCTACCAGCGTTGATACCAATCCCTGCCCTACGAGCCACATAAAGACCAATGGCCATATCAGAAGAAAAAATGCTAGGCAAAGTGTCGTCACTGTCAACGAGTACGCAACTTGCAAATTGTCTGATAGGCGTCCTAACACCCGCCATAACCGGAGTTGGAATATTGATTTTGTGTAATGAAATTGCGTCATAATATTTTTTAACATAACTCATCCTTGTTTTTGTTGGGTAATCAGCAAACAATGTTGCCGCGATCATCATATACATGTCTTGTGGAGTTTCATATAATTCTCCTGAACTTCTGTCTTGCACAAGATATTTGTCCACAACTTGTCTTAAACCTGCATATGTAAATTTAAGATCTCTATCTCTTTTTATCCATGTATTGAATTTTTTTAATTCTGTCTTTGTATACTTTTCTACAATACCTTTGTCATACACACCTAGTCTGATGTTTCGTAAAATAACTTTAAGTAATGGTTCATACTCATATTGTCCATGTGCCTCTTTTCTCACATCGTATAATAATAATCTTGCCGCGGCATATTGATAGTTAGGATTTTCTAATGTGATTAAATCATTTGCAGATCTTACCAAAACATTTTGAATATCTTTAGTAGTCATACCATCATAGAATTGTATGTTGGCATTCATTTCAATTAATGATGCAGACACACCTGACAAACCTTCACAGGCTTCTTCTACCACAAAATGAATTTTATTAATATCTAAAAGTTCTTTTCTGCCATCCCTTTTTTTTACTTGAATAGTAGCAGTGTTGGTCGATGGCATAATAATTTTATTTGTTCCGTTGATTTTCTTATTTTGAATGTGCGTATTTATCGTATTTTTTTGATATAGGGTCTTTTCTGTCTTTGAAATATTTTTTAGCATATTAGTAATAGTATCTGTTTATAAAGTCTTATTATAAAACAAAACAAAATTAATGTCTAGAAAAATATAATGTGTGTAGATTATTATTAATACAACTTTTGGTTATACCATTTCGGTAACAACATAGTCCATAGTCACTGTTGAACTGTCAGTGGTTGTGGCGTATTTTACTACCACTGTTTCATTACCAGTAGTAGAGTCTAAATTGTCAAGTTCAGCAGTAAGCGTTACCCCAACATCTCCGTCTGACTCAACAAAATCGTCATGATACGCTACACCACTTGTTGATGCACTGATACAAAATGTTCCTGCTCTTAAATTTCCGCTTCGTTCCATTTTGTATTTTATTTCTATACTCTTGCCTGCTAATGCTGGCAGTTGTAAAAGTCTGGTGGCCGTTGTTGCATCGTTGGCTAGTGTAGCCTGTCTAATTGGTTTTGTGTTTACTCCAATACCTTGTAATTCAGGAATAGGATTAATTTCATGATGTCGTCTTTGTGTGCCGTCAAAATAATCTGCAATCGATGTACACTCATCTGTATCAAATTGTATCGCTGGCGAAAAATTTACTGTTGAATCTATTGTATCAAAGTTTGTTCCTACATCTTGTGCAAAATAATTTGCAAAACTTACAAAGTTTCGTACTTCACCTATAGTGCCATCAGCCGCTGATGATTGTGCTTTAACCAAAATACCATTTGTTCCTATGGTTGCAAATTGAGAATTTGAAACTTTAACATCTTTGGGACCTATTGTTTTTCCAGAAGTGGAACCGTCTAATTGTTCTCCAACTAAAACGCCATAATATCCAATTTTAAAATCACAATTTACAAATTTTACACTAGTGGCATCATCTGTTATATCTGCCAATCTTGCAAATTTTTGAAATATACATGCATCAAAAATAATATCTCTACATGGTATTGCTGTCGTTGATCTTACAGTAACACCTTTTGAATTAGTATTGTCAGCACCGCCGGCTGTGTATGCGCCTTTAAATTCACATCTTTCAAATCTTACGTTAGTGGCATTGTCTATGCTGACACCACCATAACTGGATCCATTGTTAAATGTAATACCTTCTATGTTTATATTGGTAGGTGTTGTTGCTGAACTTCCACCAATTGATCCATATGTTTGTTTTTCATCGTCTTGAAATACTGCCACTGGAACACTGGCAGATTGTACTATCACTGTCTTACCTGGGCCTTCACCTTTAATATTTGCAAAAGGTGGAATTTTTAAACTTGCATTTATTCTGTAATCACCTGCAGGAAAGTATAAAACTCTTCTTGCTCTTTCATCATCTTTGTCTGTGTCACAGTATAATTCATCTAAGGCTCTTTGTATTGCGGTTACGTCTGCTGTAGATCCATCACCAAGTGCGCCAAAATCTTTGACAGAAACAAAATCATCTAATTTTGCCTGTGCTGTTCTTGTAAAGTCTCCACTGGCTCCTGTTACTATAGGTGTGCTAGATCCAAGGTATCCTTTGTAGACATAACTTAATGCAGTTGTAAAACTTGAGGATCCGGCAGTAATTATTTCTGTGTTACCAACTGCAGGTGCGCCATCAGATACTTTACCGTTTCCTATGTATAATTTTTGATCGTCTATAGACCAACCTAGTTCTCCAGCCGCTAATTGAGGTAAGTCAGTTGCTAGACCACGTCTATGTTGTATTCTCGATATTTGTACGACTGCCATAAATTTATAAATTTAGTGTATTTATTATAGAATAGACTTGTAATATTGTTCTAACTTGGCATACCACTTGCCTGCCCACTGTTCGTAATTTTCTAGTTCAAATGTTTGAAATTCGTTTTTTTGTGTGCATATAAAAATACGTCCAGTTTTAATGTCTGTGCCGTATTGCTTGTTGTGTGCTTCAGAATAAGCCACTAACTGCAAAAAATAATCCTCAACCCATTCTTTTTTCTTTAACTTACGGGCCTGTTTAAAATCCATTATGGCTGGAGCATCTTTGTAAACACCAACTAGATCAGTTGTACCCGCATACAGTTCTGGATAGTAAAGTGATATCTCTGATCCCCAGACTTCAGATACATTGTTTAAACCTTGATCAATAATGATATTCGCCATTGCAAAGCCTTTTTGTTGCACAAGATTTGATCCAGGTGTTCTGTCTTGACCCTTTACGTGCTTCTCAAGACTCCTATGCATGACAGTTCCAATGTTTGCAGACTCCGTGGCAATCTGTTGTGCTTTTTGTTCACCAACCCTTTTCTTCCATGCGTTTAAATGAGTCATGTCTTTGGTTGCTGACAGCACAGTGGTCACACTAGGCACTGCCCTTCCGTCTGGTGTCTGGTAATGTCTTTTTCCATTCTTTGCTGTTTTAGATAAATCCGCATAGGGATATTTTTTAACGTAGGCAATTCCTTTGTCTTTAAGAACTTCTTCTGATATCTTCATCATAGTATTATATATTACCTTGTTGAATTTGTCAAAGTACTTTCGAGATCAGGCATTAATTTTCTCCAAGAAGTAGTTTTACGGAACTTATCTTGGTGATCATTGTATTGTATAAACATCTTTTGGTAACTTTTCTTTTGTTCTGTAGTATAATTTTCTTTTCTTAGATCTTTAGCATGTCCCAATAAATGTTTCACTGTGTTGGCATCATCGATGATTTTAATATTTTTTTCTATTTGATCCGCAACGTTATCTTTATAATCAGACGGTAGTATATCATAGTCACAAACAATTGGAAAGCGAACTTGAGATACCCATGCAATTCTACAATGTTTGGTAGAATAGTTATCGATAAAAAATTTTGATAGATCTAATAGTTGATCTATGTTTAACAATTGTATTGCAGGCGCAAAACTAAATCCACCTTTGTTATTTTTGTTCATTACTTCTTTATAAAATTCTAAACTTTTTAAAATACTTTTCCAATTACATGGGAATCTTATATATTTGTTTCTATCCTCTAGTCCATCGATACTTGCATGTATACTAAAATGTTTTACTTGTCCTAACCATGTGGAAAGATTTTTGCTAGTATTAGTCATATTAGTTGTAATCGTTAAAGTTTTATCTCCTAGTGTTTTATTATTATTACAATATTCCAATAGTTCATAAAACTCTTTTATAATTGTTGGCTCTCCTCCTATAACAACAAGATTATCAACATTTGAATTAACGTGTTCAAATACACTTTGTTTAATCTTTTTATTTTTATACCAATCATATTGAATGTCTAGTTCGCCTGTCCAGTTGTTAAGGACACCGCTTTCTTTTTTAACCCATTTTAAAAAGTCTGGATCTGCTTGGCCCATCTTTAATAATTCTTTTCCTATCATATGACTGAACTGTTGACTACACATTTTGCAATGAAGATTGCAAGTGTTTCCAAAATGTAATTCTAAGTCTGTTGGGTCATAGTCTAAACTACCATCAGTGTTTGTGCTTTGTATCCATTTGTCTTTATGCTGGACTGTCCGCATAGATTGTAATCCTTGATTTTCAGCCACAACACATTTTTTACAATTTACGATCTGTTCACCTGCAATCATTTTTAATCTAATATTTTTCATGTAGGTACTATTCCAAGAATCTAAAACTTTGTCTGTGTGCATGTTGTATTGTTTGTATCCATCTTCTTTAGTAATATTGTCTTCACTCATACAACAGATCTTCTGATGTCCTGTTGTGTGAACATATTGATGTCTCCAAGGATAACTGCAAAAAGTTTTAGACATGATCCATTAACTCCATTGGTTTAAAATTAGCATCAAATCTTTTTACAAAGTCATGATCAGCATTGAATAGGTACTTGTTGAAATTCCAACTGGGTTTGCCGTGTGTCAAAAATAATTTATGATTCAAGTCAGTTTTTTTACACACAGGAAAAGAAACATCATAGTGCGTTCGGCAAAACTGTAATAGTTCATAATTGTCTCCGGGTTCCTGTGAACCAAATTCATTTGTTGGAAGTGCTATGGGCACAATCTTGCCTTGTTCAAAAAGTGTTTGGAAATCAGCAAATTGTTTTGTGAATCCGCACTGCGATGCACTATTAAAAATTACTATTGGTTTTTTATAATATCTACCTGAAAACAACAAACCATCCTTTAATGATTCGAGTTCAAGTTCAAGCAACTTGTCTATCATGTATGTAATTATGTTTGTTTACTTTCGCTTGTTCATTGCAGACTTGGCCATTTTCTTAACCACGTCTGTAGAACCTTGATTGTCAAAATCCATTTCAGGATCTTTTTCCGCCTGTTTGGCTGTTTTTACAACAACCTTTTCTTGATCAAAATCATCGACAACATTTTTGAGTGTTTCACTTTGATCGTAGATTGTTTTGAAAAGATTGTAATTGAAGGTTGGATAACCTGTGTTTTTCATTATTTGGTCCAATGCTGGAAAACTTATTTCAGCAGTGTCCTTATCGTCATCTGCATCACCTCTCATATTAGTAAGAGTGTTGACCAATGCTGATTCTAATTCTTTGTTTGTAGATTGAAACTCTTGAAAACGCATGGAATTACTTCCCTGCTAATTTGGCGTAAATCCTATTTGACTGTTCGAAAACTTCTTTGGATTCTCTCTGTTCTCTGCCTTCTGGCTCAGTGCCACCTGCTTCAGCATCACTGGCTCCAAACTCATCATCTTGTTCAGGACTTTCTAAACTATCTAAGTCAGCGTCAGTGTTCATGGTGTCTGTGTCAGCGCCGATGGTATCAGTTGCTGTCTCTTCACCTGTAAGTATTCTTACTCCTTGATCAAGATCTTGTCTAGTTTGAGTTAGTGTTGATTCTGCTTGTTCTATTGCTGGTTGGATTTTTTGTAAAAATGCATCTGCCTTGTCAGCACCCATTTCGTCTCTAATTCTGTCTGCTAGTTCTAACATGCCTTCTGTTTTCATTGATGCTAAATCTTCTAAGTAGCCTGTGACTTTGTCCATCATGTCTTTGGCCGCTAAAATTAATTCTGATTGTTCTTCAACACCTTCTTTAACTCCTTGCATAGTGCCTGTACCTTTTGGCATTTTACTAATCTCTGTTTTCATCGCTGATGCCGCCGCTTTTCTATCTGCTGGACTTACTGCTTGTCCTTTTGAAAGTTTATCTTTAATCTCACCTGTTGCTTTGCCAATAATTGAACTTGCCATGCCACCACCGTATTCAGTTATTGCTTGATTTAATATATCTAACATCATTTGGCTTTTTTGATACTCGTTGTCTTTTAATTCTTTGCCAAAATGTAAGTTGTCTGTGATAGTGTGGATCTTTGTTCTAACACCGTTGGCTAAATCTTCTAATTGTGACTTGTCTAGGCCCTCAAGATTCATAGTTTGGCCAAATCTTGATTCAAACTGCTTTAATAAAATAGCACTTGATATTGGTTGTGTAAGTTCAAATGATTGCATATGTTATATTTAGCAAGTCATTACTTGAACAGGCTGTTAAAATTGGACTGGATACGTGCTTTAAGTTCATCTGCTTGGCGATTTGCTTCTATAAAACTGTTTTCATATATAAAGGCTTGGTCTTCGTCTTGGTCTTTATCTGCTTGTTTTTGCATTCTTTTAAAATTTGATATGTCAAACAGTTTTGATGCAAAATGCATGTCGTCCTCTAAAATGTAAGTTGGTGGAGAATTGCCATCGGCAAGATAATGTGCAACCATAATTGCTGTCTGTTTTAAACTTATTTCCTCGTGTAGCACTTTGGCACTCATCATGTCTGCTATGACATACACGTATCTTGTTTCTGTGTGCTTTTTGGGAACGATAGCAATATTGCCTATCAATATACCCTTTGAAAATTGTTTGGGTAAATGACGAAATGGTCTACGTGCTTGATCTTTTTCCGCAAGGTTTTTTAGTTTGCTTGAAAGATCATAATGTTCTATCTGTTTTTCTAATTGTTGTTTATCCATTGCAAAGAACCAGTGTCCTTATTTAATTTATTTGATAAACCTAATTTTTTTATTGAAGTTGTATTGTGTTGTGGTTGCTAATTTTTTCCTTACAAAAACTGCCTTATCACCTAGTCTTTGTGCAATATGCCGTTGTTCAATTGGTAAATTGTGCAACAAGAATGGAGTTTGCCCTTTGATATCTTGAACAAACTGATATTCTTCTTTGGTAATAAACACTCGTACGCCTCGAGCAATTTGACATTTCATTTTTGTAAGTTATTTTAAAATTTCATTAAGACAACAACTACTGTTGAAAGTAGTCCTGCTATCACTGTGCCTGCTGTGGCTATTAAAGTTTTTGAGTGTGATTTTTGACCTGCTGTCATGTCTTCATTCATTTTAGCAAGTCTCATCTCAATTGCTGAAAGACGATCATGAAGGCCTTTGTAACGTTCACTGCAAAGGTCAACGTGTGCTTCTAAATTCTGTTTTTCTAATTCTGTTGTACTCATATTATATTCCGTTTTTGCATTGCTCAAATGCTGGTGTTTTGCCTGGAATTTGCCTTGCTCTGCCTATGAGTGCCTTGAACACTTTTATTTATTTTCTTCAGGCACAAACGTAAAGTATGTGTTTATAGTTCTGGGATCTGTGGTTATAAAAGCACTGGCAGGAAACGTTGCAGTTTCTTTACAGAAGTTCAAAATAGGAATCATGTCAAAGTCTTCTTTAAGTTGCCCGTAGGAATCGTTGTCTCTACTATAAAGATCCGTTTGTTCAACTTGCCACATGAAATTCCAAATATAATGTTTGCCTTGGTATGCATCACCAAACTTCATGTTTACTATGTTTTCGTGTATTTTAATGGGAGTATGTTCCCAAACTATGTTTCCTCTTAACTGTAAAGTTTGTATGAGAGTAGTAAAATTAGATTGTTGATCCTTTGCTATGTCCAATGTAGTTTTGTCATGCACCAACTCGCCGCTTTTTGTTTTAAATGGAAACTCTTTTTTAAGCATACCGTTTTCAGTGATGTCCACAAGTGTGTGTATACAAAAAGTTTGCATTATAATTTTCTAAACTTTCCTGCTTTGTTGACCATTGTGAAAAAGTTTGATTCTAAAATACAATCCACATGTGTGTAACCTAACTCCTGTGCCAATTGAAACCTTTGCCTTCCACTCCAAATGATATGTATTTTTGGTTCAACGTATTCATGTCCCGATCTTACTACCTTTGTGTCAAGAATAGGTGGCATGTCTGGCAGTCCAGGACTGTTGGATTTGTAAAGGGGTAAATGATTTTTTGTCCAGTACTCTTTGTCTGCTTGGTACACCAATAACGGATACTGTAAGTCACCATCTTTAATACCGTCATACAATTTGTCTCTGTCAGGCACAGTTTCATAGATGCTGGCTGGTACCAGATCCTTCATGTCCATTGTGACTGTTTCATAATTTTCAAATTTATTCTTTGCTTGGAGATGCTTCATGTTGATATTTACACGATAAAAAAAGGGCGAACCTAATTAAAGATCCGCCCTTTTTGGTAATTAACCTAATTAATGATTATGCATCACCTCTTTGATCGAACATACCGAACACGGCATTTCCACCTGAAGATCCTACACCATCTGCTGGTAAGAATCTAATTTTACAGTGAACGTTACCTGCAGAGTCAGACACATCTATTCTTGATAGAATATCTGCTTCTAGATCTGCTTCAGCACTTGAAATTAAAGTTGCTGTATCGTCTGCTGTTTGAGTTGCTACTGCCACACCAGCGTTTGGTGAGCCAGTCGAGTCAGCAGTTTGAATCGCATCAGGCGAACCTTCTACGATAAACTGATATGAATCGATAGAGTCGTTGGCATCGATAGCCGCCGCCTCTGCCGCATCATTAACTGTTGCTTTTGCGGCCAATCTGTAAGATTGTCCTAACAACGTTGTTCCTGACACAACACCGCCTAATACTGCGTCTCTAACTTTTTGGAAAGTTGAGTCTTTAGTATCAGGAGTAGTTGCTGTGCCTGTAATGGCATCGTCAAAGATCACTTCGATAAAAGTTAAACCTTTACCGTTGAATGATTGTCTTCTTGACATAATACCTGTATTATTACTTGCTATTGGCATTTGTTATCCTCCTATACCTTATTAAGCGTTAACACCCGTATCAGACATTCCTGCTGATTGGATTGTTACTGTTGCCGCACTAAAGTTTGCAGTGTTTCTTGGTGTTGCCGAAGCGGCTCTACCTGCTGTGTCAACTGCTCTTATGGCGTCTCTTATTGTGTTGTCGGATCCTGTTGCTAATAGAGTAGCATCTACTGAGTCTGTTCTTACCATGTAAGTCATCTCAGTGCTTGATACTGCTAAAGCACCATTTCCGATTATGTTAAACCCTAAGTTTTCTAGAGCATGTCTCACTAACGCCAAGCCTGCAACAGTGGAGTTCGCTTGTGGATCTCCTGTTTCTGCCGCTACTGAGTTAATGAAATCAACTGTTAGGAAACTTACGTCCACGCCTTCGAATTCAGCCGCTGTGGCTAACGAAGCGAAATTATTTCTTGCTATTGGCATTTGTTATTCCTCCCAGTTATTATACAAGTGTATCAGCGGTTACAGTCGTACCTGCAATGTCAGCCACACCGTCTTCTGTTGTAGAAGAAGCAGTATTTCTGTATTTTACAGATAAGTTGTTAGAACCGTCTGAGTTATCATAAGCAGTTGCTAGGTTAGTTGCTGTTCCAAACTCACCTTCCATACCGATTGTGATAGTTCCACTGTTATCGTTTTTTACGTTAAAGTACACAATGGTGCCTCTTGTTTGAGCGATTTGTAAAACTCTGTCTACAAGACCGTCCTTGTGGAAGTTTCCACTTGAGTCATCATGTGCTCTTAGATCCATTGCAGTTGCTGAACTGTCTTTTACGACTACTGTAAAGAACTTGGTTGGAACACCATGTCCTGTGTACAAGTTTGCAATTGCTGTACCTAAGTTATTGTTGTTTGTTACTATTGGCATTTGTTAATCCTCCTATTTCTCTGATTTACTAATGCGTTGTCACCGCTCAGGTGACAGTTGCTTCTATTTATGGTAAAGGTTGGTAAATTCTGTGATAATATTACCAAAACGACTATTTTTTATGAAAAACATACCAGGATCTACCACCACGTTTGTTCCGTACGAATTTGCCTGATTTTATTGGTTCACCCATCCGTTTAGTTAGACCCTGCATAATTTTTTGGACATGCTCACCGTTTGCTGGCCTACCGTTTTGTTTTTGTGTTTCATATATGAGATAGCCGTTAGGTTTAATTAAGTCATAATGACTTTTGGCAATTTCTGACTCGGTCATTTGATCAATATCGGCAATTTGCATTGTGGTAGCAAAGGTTAAAACAAGATCCCATTGCTGTTTGTTTGTGGCTATAAATTCCTTAAAACCCATAGGATGCCAACTCATGTTGCTTGGTATAGGGTCCGGTGCTGGACAAAAAGGTTCTACACAATCGATGTGCCTAAAATAATTTCGTAAATTTATGCCAAATTTGCCATGATTGGCTCCGATATCTATCATAGTTTTTTCAGGGCCTGCGTAATTCAATATGCGAAACTTTTTAATTCTATCTGTAATATTCTCTCCAACAGAACTATTTTGATAGTTTAGCCATTTTTTCCTAATGTGTAGGGCATGTGTTTTCATAAATTGTTTTTCGTTAGATTTAAGATATACTTGACTACTTAATTCTGATTCGTCGTCTATTGCAAGTTTTTGAAACAAGGGCATAAATTCGTCAGCAGACCAGTCTTTGTAACCTTGTTTAAACTCTGCACTAAAATATTTGTCATAGTCGCTGTCTATAGGATAAGATGTTTCAAAATCGATCAGATACAACACGTCATCAAGGATATGAAGATTTGTTGCAGTAAAAAAAGGATAACTTAAACCTTTTGCCTTATCCATGTGCATAAATTTTTTGTACGGATACTTGATCTTTTTTTCTTGTAAAGTGTCTAGAATTTTTTGTGCTTGTGGAATTAGTTCACTTTTGTTATCTCGTGGTGTTTTGTCTACAGGGTAAGGAGTGCCACAATAGGTCATTTTGATCCACATGTCTTCTTTGTTGTAATCTATCAACTGAGGAAAATGTTTTGCACCTTTTAGTCTTTTCAAACAGGTAAGTTCTCTGTAAAAAGAATGATAAAAACTGTCGCGAGCCTTTATCTGTCTATCTCTTTTATTCTTGATGTCATGACGATAAAATTCTTTAACAACTTCACCTTTTTTGATATCTAGAGTGACTTCGCTGATTTTACCATAACTTCGGTGTAGCCATTGTTTGACCATTATTTTTTACTACGTTTGGCTCTCTCTGCTATTGTTTGAAACAATTTTACAAAGGTGTAGCCACCTTTGGCTATGTCATCGATCATTTTCATGATTGGATAATATGATGCGGCCAATGGACCTGGTAGTCCTTTGCCCTGTCTTGCTTGATCAACTGCTATCTTGGCACGTCTTATATTTGTTGGTCCGACCAGTATCCTGTAAGCATTTAATTCGTCTGCAGTCATTTCTTTAGGTGATGTTGTTCTTTCAGCGTCGACAACGTTGTCTAGTTCTAAGTCACCACCTTTGGCTAATCTATCAATCTGTTTGGCAATGTCTGTGCCAGCAAGTTTGGCCCGCAGTGCTTGTAGTAATCTTGTTACTGTTATTTTTTTTCTTCTTGTGTCTAAGTTATCAAAGTCTGAGATTGCAATTCTTAAATTTTTATAATCGGTGTTGTTTATTGCCAATGCTCTTTCTATTTGACTTAAAAATCCATAATCGTTGCTTTGTGTACGCAACCATCTTTTAACTGACATGGTAGGCAATATATGTCTTTCTCTCATTGCTTTGGCCTGTCCTTTGTTTGACAACTTGTCGAGGATGTCCTTCTGTCCATCTACCACCGCCAGCATGTTATGAAGATCGTTTGCAGTTGTCCTTACTCTCTCAAATCCACCATAGGTCATTGTGGCGTTGCTGTATTGTTTAACATAACTTTTAAATGTTGAAAACTTATTAAGCAGTGTTAATGCTAAGAATGAAAGATAAATTCTTTCTTCTATTTCACCGTATGTGTATCTTGACAAGTCATCTTGACGTCTCACAATCCTTGCTTCGGATACATACTGTAAAAAAGGTGTTAACATAAGCATATTTACCCAATGAAACAACGTAATTTTATTCTCACAGATGTTATGAAGACAGGACAACCTGCTTTTTTAAAACACTTCATAGACTGTGGTAATTTACCAGATCAACAATTTGTTATCACTGAAGAATACTACACCATACACAACTATGATTTAAAATCCTTTGACAGACGTTTGGCTATAATCGATATGAGTTTCAATGTCAACACAGTGTTGTCAAACAGTGATTATCAAAAGGATCTCAAACATAGGTTAAAAGTTTTACATGATCTAGGTTTCAGTTTTATATTTGGTTGTCCTTGGGAAAGCAAAGACAATTTACATACACAAAATTGGTTAAATGCAGAGTGGACATTAAAAGGAGAAAGGGTAGTGCCTTATACCTATCACACTTGGACAGGAGGATCAAGTTGGTTCTGGAGTTACATGATGTATAAACATCAGCAACAAAATTTTAAATTTGACCACACCGATAAAAAATATGACATGCTTTACTTGAATAAATTTCCAAGAGAACACAGAATAAAACTTTTTGATAAAATAAAAGATACCAATTTATTAGACAACAGTTTGTATAGTTTTATACGTTTAAAAGAACCAATAAGACTACCAAGTGAATATGAACTACCATGGGTAGATGCAAAAGACTATCCGCTGATTGGTTCAGACCAAGACCTGTACGAAAGACCTTACAATGACACCAAGTTTAGTTTGATCAGTGAGACCAATGACAATAACAACGAAGTGTTTATAACTGAGAAAATCTGGAAGGCAATTATTGCCAAGCATGTATTTGTTGTACATGGAAACCTAGGCTATTTAAAAAAACTTCAAGCACTTGGTTTTCAAACATTTTCTAATTGCTTTGATGAATCCTATGACAATGAAAATGATAAAGACAAGCGTATAGAAAAAATTATGCAGGCGTGTGTCGAAGTTAATAAGCAGGATTGGAAAATGTTATATGCACAAACACGTGAAGTAAGGCAACACAATTATAATACCTTCTTTGACAAAAGCAAATTAAGTTTAGAGATTAATAAAGAATTATCTTTGTGGCTTGAATTTGTTGATGGCAGTCAAGTTTCTTCTACTAAATCCTAACCTATCAACAAGTTTTACTGCACCACCTGTCTTATCAACTGCGACAAAACCTTCTGGTTCAGTGACTTCAAGACCGCTGTCAGTTTGACTAAACGATCCTATCTGCATGGCTTGATTCATCTTCTGCAAGATAAAGATCTTCATGGCCTGTGTTTGCTTATAAAAATTTAACATTGCCTGAAGTGGCCTTTTAAGCCTATTCAAAAACTGTGGCATATTTTTTATTTTTTCTTGTCTTAGGGCCAATGCCTTTTGTGCTTTTAGTCCTGCAATTTGTTGTTGCATTCTATTGACATAAAATTTTTGAAAGTCTATTACAAATTGATTAGCGTTTGTTGGCAACTTACCTTGTTTGACTTGATCATTTATAAACATTTGAAAGAAAGGTACAAAGTCTTGATTGCCTCTGAACATGTCACTGAGATTTCTCGGCACAGATGTTAATAATTTTTCTAACTTATCTATCTGTTGCATAAAGTTTGCAGTTTGGTCTTTGGTAAATTTAGCACTACCAGATACATCTTTGTATGTTGCGTTGTCAAAAAACACGTCTGGAGTTTTACTAAAACTTTCTACATCAGCACCTGCTGAAGCATTCATATCTGCCAAAGAGTCACCGTTGTAGGTAGTATGGAAAATGATACCCACTTTGGCCGCGTCTATTTGTTTTGCTATATCACTACCTTCTTCGACCGCATAAGTGATTGTGTTTGGAGTGAACGTAAGATGTTGTTTGCCATTAATTGGTTTACGTGTAATGTCTTCATCTGTGAACAATAGATCGCCTTGCACTACTCCTGTGATGTTAAGTTTTTTTAAATGCACAAGACATTTAAGAAGTTTTTGTCCTAAGTCTTCAGTTCCGTGATTTTTAGCAATGTCGTTTTTTGTGTAATTTATTTTTGGAGACTGTGTAAAAACTGATTTTGTACCAACAAAAAATCTTCCGTTGTCTGGATTAGTACCGCATACAACAGCAGGAGCACCGTCCCACTTTACACTTACTCTTACAGGATCAACACTGGTTCCTTGAAGTGTAACCAATAGACCTTTGTAATAATCTATTACTGCCTGGCCACCTTGGTATCCTTGTGTCAGTATGATGTCTTCAATGTGTTCGAGATGCGTTCTCTTAAACTCATTTAGAACGTCTTCTATTAGCATTTTATTCCTCGTCTTTGAATTCGCCCTCTTTGACAGTAAAAGATTTTTTAACGTCTTTTAGTTCTTTAATCCGCGAAACACCTTTGTGGAATTTATTGCTGTCAAGATTCTTTATTGCTGAGTTGAATTTTTTTTCTAATGTGTATGCAGTTTGTTGATCAAAGTTTTCTCTAATATAATGTACAAGGTTTATTGCACTGTCTATTATATGTGAAGCACGATGTTCTACAAAGTTTTCAGGGTCTTTGTTGAATCTAACATTGGCCAGTTCTTCTAAAATACTATTGGTTTTTTTCTGCATTTGTTGTATTTACATTTATTGTAGCACAGAAAAAGCATTTGTCTATTGTTATTATGTGTGTTTTTGCTTATATTTTCCTATAAACAAAGTATTTTCTCTTGTTAGTGTCGTCTCTGATGTCTAATACTTTTAAATTTAACTTGTTGGCAAGTTCTATAATAAAAGGCACATTCCAAGAAAAGAAGTCAATCCATTTCGATTCTGGTTTATCGTGTGGAACACCTGGGTTGACCCTAAAAAACATAATGCCATCCTGCTCTAACAGACTGGCACAATGGGCAACCTCTGTTTCTATCTTAGATTGCGAGCCAAAGTTAATCGATCCAAGACATAGTATCACATCAAATTTTTCTGTTGGTTTATAATCGATAGTGTTTATTCTAATATCAGCGTTGTCGTTGTAAGGATCTATACCGGTTAGGAAATTAATCTTGCCTTTAAACTCGTTGTAACCGCACCCTACATCAAGCACATTCCTTGGCCTTAATTTATTAACTTCATCAATAAGTTGTAGTCCACTATGTTTCCATTTTTTCATATCTGATTGCCATACCTTAGAAAAGTACCTGTGTAGAACCGCGTCATCGATTGCTCGTGCGTACTGTTCTACATTGTTAT
>MDSV01063045.1_pt1 | contig 37234 bp, 23 predicted proteins | sample 810851 | NCBI WGS metagenome assembly MDSV01 (sample SAMN05326640, study PRJNA326480) | marine metagenome | isolation source: seawater | place: Atlantic Ocean: North East | collected 2012 | reverse complement strand
GAGAAATTGTAGATCAAGATCGACAATGACACTGTGGGCTCCGTGAAGCTTCCGATCCAATAATTCGAAAACAGCGCTGTAAACAGCAGCGGGGCCGATTCTCCGGACGCGCCCGCAACCGCCAGCATGACACCGGTCATAACACCGGGAAGCGCCGTCGGCAAAACAATTCTGGTGGCGACCTGCGTTGCATTGCAGCCCATGCCATAGGCTGCGTCCTTCATGCGCTGCGGCACCATCCGGAAGGCCTGTTCGGCGGTCAACAGGATGGTCGGCAGCATCAGGATCGACAGCGAAAGGCCGCCGGCGATCGCCGAATAGGTTTTCATGACAATGACGAGCCAAGCATAGACGAAAACCCCGGACAGGATCGAAGGAAACCCGGTCAACACCTTGCCGACAAACCGGACAGCCGCCGAGAAACGGCTGTTGGGGTTGATCAGGCCGATATAGATGCCGCCTAGAACGCCGATCGGAATGGAGATGACCGAAGCGATCGCAACCATCACAAGCGTGCCGACGATCGCATTGCCGATGCCGCCGCCCTGCTCGAAGGGGGCCGGCGGCAGTTCGGTGAGGATGGACATGCTGATCCGCGCGCCACCGCGGCTGATCAGCATGTAGAGCACCGAGATCAGCGGTACTGCCGCAATGCCGGCAAGGATCCAGAGGATGACGGTCTGGATGAAGTTCATCATCGTGCGCCGCTCGGCGAAGGAGAAGCTCAGATTGGGATCGCCGAGGGCAATCATCTCGGGATTCATCGTTGTCTGATCGGTCGTCGTGGTCATGTTCGGTTTCCCAATGGCCTTACGTTACGGTCTGGCGCGAGGTGTAGCTCATGATGATCGTGCCGATGATATTGACGGCCATGGTGATCACCAGCAGGGCGACGGCGGCATACATCAGCGGGCCGATCTGGTTCGCGCCGGCTTCGGGGAAGGTGGAGGCCAGGAGCGAGGCCAGCGTAGTCGCCGGCGAAAACAGCGAGAGCGAAACCTGCTGCGAGTTGCCGATCAGCATGGCGAGCGCCATGGTCTCGCCGAGCGCGCGGCCGAAGCCGAGTACGAGCGAGGCGAAAATGCCGCCGGAGGCGGTGGGGATGATGACCTTGCGGATCGCTTCCCACTTGGTGGTGCCCATGCCGTAGGCCGCTTCCTGGATCTTCATCGGGATCGCCTTGAAGGCATCCTGGGAGATCGCCGCGACGGTCGGCAGGATCATGATCGACAGCACGATCATGGCCGGGAACATGCCCGGGCCGGCAAGATTGGTGGAAAAGAAAGGAATGAAGGGCAGGGTGTCGTGCAGCCAACTCGCCATCGGGCGGATCGCCGGGATCAGCACATAGATGCCCCAGAGGCCGAAAACGACCGAGGGGATCGCTGCCAGCATTTCGACGATGAGGCGGAACACCCATGCCAGTCGGGCATTGAGGAAGCCCTGCGTCAGAAAGATCGCGACCGCTATGCCGAGGCCGCCGCCGAAGATCAATGCCAGAAACGAGGAATAGAGCGTACCCCAGATCTCAGCCAGAATGCCGTATTCGTTGGTGTTGGGGTTCCATTCCACGGTCGTCAGGAAGCTCAGGCCATATTCGCGCATGGCAGGTGCTGCCTGGCCGCCGATCTTCCAGAAAATATAGGCCAGCAGAACAACGATCAACAGGCCTGCCAGGAATGTCAGGAAGCGGAAGGATTTGTCGTAACCGTACTCGAAAGCGGTCGGCGGGCGCGAAACGCTGCCATCGCTTGGCGGAACGGATTTCGATGTGTCGGCCATCAAGGGGCTCCTGCTGGCGGCGATCGGGTAGCCGCGATCTGACGAATAAAGAACATCAAGGTGCTTGCGCAGTACTGCAATCGGACGAAAGCCGGGGCGCAAACATGTTACGCCCCGGCGATAGCTTGATCAGGCCGAAATCAACCGCCGATTTCTTCGAGCGCCTTCTTGTTGATTTCGATGATGTTTTCCGGCAGCGGGATGTAGCCCAGCTTGTCGGCCATGGTCTGGCCGGTGGTCAGGCCGTAGTTGACCATTTCCTTGAGCGCTGCAACCGTGTCGGCGTCCTGGCCGTCCTTGTAGAACAGCATCCAGGTGAAGGTGGCGATCGGGTAGGCCTGCTCGCCCTTCGGGTCGGTGATGAAGGCGACGTTGTTTGCGTCGAGTTCGGCCGAAGCAAGAGCGGCGGAACCGGCTTCCGGACCAGCCTTCACGAAGTTGCCGGCCTGGTTTTCCAGCATGGCGTAAGGCGTGTTGGTCTGCTGGGCGTAACCATACTCAATGTAGCCAATGGCGCCGGGGGTCTGCTTGACCGTGGCGGTGATGCCCTGGTTGCCCGGAGCGGCAACGAAGTTCGAAGCCTTCGGCCACGGAACGGTCTTGCCGCCGCCGACAGTGCTGTTGAACTCTTCGGAGATGGCAGCAAGGTGGTTGGTGAAGTTGAAGTTGGTGCCCGACGAGTCCGAGCGAACGACAACGGTGATGTTTTCGTCGGGGAGGTCGACGCCTTCATTGGCGGCGGCGATCGCTTCGTCGTTCCACTTGGTGATTTCGCCGAGGAAGATCTTCGGGTAAACGTCGCGCGGCAGCTTCAGTTCGGAAACGCCGTCGAGATTGTAGGCGAGAACGACTTCACCGGCCGTCATCGGCAGCAGAACGACGCCGCCGTTGATCTTGGCGATTTCTTCGTCGTTCATGGCAGCGTCGGAGGCTGCGAAGTCGACAACGCGGTTGGTGAAGTCTTCGATACCGCCGCCGGAGCCCTTGGCCTGGTAGTTGACTTCAATGCCGGTCTTCTGGCCAAAATCCTTAAACCAGGCCGAATAGAGCGGGAAGGGGAAGGAGGCGCCCGAGCCGGTCAGCGACGTGTCGGCGGCGTGAGCGAAAGTGCCGGAGACGGCCATGGCGACGGCAACGGCAGCAACCTTAGCGCCCTTGGAAAAATTTCCGATTTTCATCAGATAGCCCTTTTGAGGTTTGGTTGAAAACGGGAGTGCTATAACAACGAAAGTCATGTAAGCATATATTGTTGTAAAAATTTCATAATTCCCGAAATTTACCGGTTCGTTGTTATTTAATATTCAAATAACTGTCATAAAACTGTCATAAAAGGTCGATTTTCGAGTTTGTTCTGTGTCCGGCTTTCCCCTGGACTGCGCTGGGCGCTTGGCGACATGCCGGACTTGGGCAAAGCCCGGCAAGGCCGCAGCGGACCCACGCGCGGTCAATCAGTTCGCCGTCGCTTTCGTTATGACGGCTTCATGCGACGCCATTTGTCGAAACTGTGGGTTGATCATCGGTTCAGTGTGTAGCAGGATTGCCTTCGCTATCGAGGCTGCGCAGGATCGCTACGCTGCCCTTCAAATATCCCCTAAATTCAATCATTTGATTAAATTCTCCGTGCGCATGCCGTTGATTGCAACCAAGGGTGGTTTTGGGCTTTTGCTGTACAACCCTATGATTGCAGTCTGTTGCAGCTTCGCTACTCTCGGCCTCTTTCCCCTCTGTAAATGTTAGCGACTGCTATCGAACTTGCTTGTGTTTCTGTTCGCTTAATGTCATCTCGCTAAATCAGGAATCAGCTTATTAGCTTTAGTGGGGGACTACATGACATTGTTTGAAGCGAAGGTGCGCGGCGGGCGCATGACCAAGGTCGCGGGTAACGCAGCGAGCTACGCGCCGCGCGCAACCGCATCGGTGCTCGCGCTCAGCATGCTCGCACTGTCGTCCGGAGCCGCCTATTTCGGCACGGGCGCTTCTTCTGCATTTGCGGCGAATGAGTGCGGGGTGGCGAGTGGTCCCAACGCGGTGATCAATTGTACCGACAACGAACCATACGGCATCACCTATAATAACCTGCAGGGTGCGACCGTTACTCTTGATTCTCCTAGCATGAGAATCGGCAATGGCTTCTTGAATACAAGAGGGGTTAGGCTCACCTCGAGCGGCGGTAATACACTGACCCTCAACGCCGACAGCTACGACAGGATTTACTGGCCGGTTGTGCTTCAAGGCGATGGTGCGGTAGCCGCAAACTTTTCCGGCGGCGAGGTGCGGGGTGGGGTCCTCGCGACAGCCAATATTGTCGTCACGCTTGCGGCAGGTGGCACGGCCGATCATATCGGCACGGTCAATCTTGACGGCACGACGGTAAGCATCGGTTCGGCGCTGACCCCCGGGACCAGTGCTGTGATCGTGAACGGCAATGCCGATGGTTCTGTTATGGCGGCCACGATCACCGGTGGTTCATCCGTCAGCATCGGCGGCAACAATGCGTTCGGCGTACGCCTGACGGGTAGCGGCGTGGGCAATACCGGGTCGGTCACCGTCGATGGCGCAAGTCAGATCAGTGCATCCAACAGCGTTAACATCGACATCAGCGATCCGGGTCTTCACAAAGCAACCGCGATCAGCGTCGAAACATCCGGTGCCTCCAGCGTGGGCTATGTGTCCCTTTCGGGCGATGCCGATGTCAGCGCATCGGCCACCAATGCCCTTACACTGGCCGTTGCCACCGGCATTTCCAACACTGCCGGCGACGGCGGCGTCGAAACCATTGTCGACAACGCATCGCTTTCGTCGACCGCGACTTCGCTCCTGACTTCAAACGCTATCGGCATTGACAACCAGAGCACCGGTGGCATGGCAAAGGCCACGGTCAAGGGTGGCGGATCAATCTGGGCCGATGCTGACAGCCTTGTTACCATCGGCAGCGGAATTCAGTCCTGGGCGACTGCGATCCGTAACGTCTCGGATTCCCAGGCTGCGATTGTTTACGTAGGCGAAAGCGCAACGCTTGAAGCCGAAGCCGATAACCTTCTCGGCAACGCGACTGCCTCGGGTATTATCAACGAGGGTGGTCTTGCCGGAATTGTTATTCTGGAAGACGGTACGATTACCGCAACAGGAAGCGCCACCGGCCGCACCGAAGCAACGGGCGTCGCCAACACCGCTGCTGATGGGGTTGCCGGCGTCGGCGGCAGTGCCAGCACGCTGACGGTTGTCGCGACCAGCTCTCTGGGAGAGGCAGTGGCCATCTCGGTCGATAACGTTGCCGTTCTGGGCGATGCCGAAGTCGCTTTCGAGGATGGCAGCCAGGTCAACGCTCTCGCCGATGGCTTGACCAATGCGCAGGCCGTTGCCCTCAATAACGACTCGCAACAAGGCAATGCCTCCGTACGCGTGGATAGCGCAAGCGCCTTGCATACCGAGGCAATTGGCGGCGTAGAGGCGAGTGCCTCCGGTGTTATCAACAGCGCCGGACTTGAGGCGATCGTGATTCTGGATGAAGGTACGGTCACGGCGACGGGAAGTGCGGCGGGCCGCACTGCGGCCACGGCGGTAATCAACACGGCTGCTGATGGTTTCGCCGGCGTCGGCGGCTCCGCCAGCACGCTGACAGCCTCTGCCACCAGCACCGCTGGTCAGGCACTGGCCACCGCCGCCGACAATGTGTCCGTTATGGGTGATGCCGAGGTCATCTTCCAAGATGCCACTGCGGTCAGCGCTACTGCCAATGGCCGGAGCAATGCGCAGGCCTTTGCCATCACCAACGAGTCGCAGCAGGGCGAAGCCGCTGTGCGCGTGGACACCGCCAGCACGGTGGATGCCAACGCCACCAGCACCAACAGCTACGCCGTGGCTACCGCCATCGAGAACCGGGCCGAAACCGAGGCACGTATTCGTATTCGCGGCGGCAGCACGATCACAGCCACGGCGACGGGCGCGGCGAGCGCCGGCCTTGGCGGGTTTGCCGCCAAGTCGACCGGTTTGCTCAACGCCTCGACGGCGGGCGATGCCTCCACCGTCATCGACGATATGTCGGGCGTTTCGGCTCTGGCCAAAGAAGCCGAGGACTCCTCCGCAAACACCAGCGCTCTTGCGGTCAACACCTTCACGTCGCTTGGAGAGGCGCGCACGGTTCTCGACAACGGATCGAAGGCTGATGCCCTGGCCCAAAGCAAGCTTGATGCCACGGCCCTCGCGGTACGCAACTTCTCTTACGATGGCGGCAGCCGGGTTGAACTTGACAATGGCAGCAGCATCAGCGCCAGCGCGAACAGCGTTGCCGGCAGCGCCTCGGCGACCGGGATCATGGCCGTCGGGGTTGGTGGCGACGCCATCGTTCGCCTGCTGGGCGCGAGCGATGTTTCCGTCGACGTCAGCGGCAGCGATGTCTACGCCTATGGCGTGATGAACACCCTGAGCGGGGCCGGCACGGCCGGTGTCGCCATCGATGCGGGCAGCGTGGTCGATGTCGGCACGTTCGACCAGGCGGGAACGACCGCATACGTGACCGGCGTCAGCAACAGCGCCAAGGACCCGCTTGGCATGGCCTACGCTGCGATCAAGGGTCTGGTTTCCGGTACGGCGGATGCGCTCGGCGTTGCCGAAGTCTTTGGCGTCGTCAACGCTGCCTCGGGCGGCGAGGCCGTGATCGAACTCTCGGAATCGGCGGAAGTGATCGCGGAAGGCACGAGCGCGAATGACATCGCCACGGCCGTCGCGGTGGACAACACCAATTCCGCCGGTCTGGCGAAGGGCGTTGTGGCGGGAGCGGGCAGGGTCACTGCCTTTGCCGAAGGCGCGCTCGATACCGATGCGACCGGTTTCAACAACGCTTCAGCCAACGGTAATGCCGCGCTTTACCTTGCCGAAACGGGCAGCGTCAGCGCGACCGGGATCAGCGATACGGCTTCGACCGAGGTCAAGGCGCTCAACAACCTTGCCAATGACGGCGACGCCTATGTCGAACTGCTCGATGCCAGCCTTGCTTCGGCCGAGGCCGATGGCCAAACCGCCACGGCGCGCGCCGTGGCCAACGAAGTGCATGGCGCCGGCGAGGCCTTCCTGAACCTTTCGGCGGGCAGCACGCTGCTTGCAAAGGCGACGGCAAGCGATGATGCAAGGGCGGCGGGTGCGACCAACTTTGCCAACGAAGCCGGCGGAATGGCCACGGCCATGGTGGGTGGCCTGATCGCGGTCGGAGCTGACGGCGACGACGAAGTTGAGGCGGGCGGCGTCTGGAACAGCTCCCGCTTTGGCGATGCCAGAATGGGCGTTCTCGGAACGAGCGACATTAAGGTTGATGTCGTCGGTGCTCTCGCTGGCTCGGCCACCGGGCTGCGCAACGTGACGGGTGAGGGCAAGGCCCGGCTCGTCGTTGACGCGGGCGCTTCGATCGGCGTGTCCGCGATCGGAGAGTTTTATTCAGATGCGATCGGCGCGGAGAACATTGCCGCAGGCGATGGCAATGCCCGTTCCAGCCTGGCCGGCGTGGTCTCGGCATCGGCGAGCAGCGCCAGCGGTGATGCGGAAGCAATAGGCCTCAATACCGAGACAGAGGGCGTGGGCAACGCTGCTGCTGATGTGAAGTCAATGGCTTCGATCACAGCTACGTCGACGGCAGCCAATGGATTTGCAGGTGCGATCGGCGTTGGCAGCGAGGCGTATGGCGCCGGCGATGCCTCTTCCTCGTCCGAAGCCGGATCCTATATCAAGGCCAGTGCAATCGGCGGCTCCGATGGCGCTACGGCTATCGGCATCGGCGCGCTTGCGGACAACGGCAATGCGACCGTCGTAACCGCTAGCGACATCGTTGTGAATGGCAGTTCCACCGGTGATCTCAACGTCGTCGGCGCGCTCGCCCAGGTGAACAATGGCGGTATGGCCAGCCTGACGATGACGGGTGGCTCGATATCCTCGACCGCTTCGGTTCCCGGCGCGGCTGTCGGACTCGGCACATTTACGTTTGGAACGGGCGCAACCTACGCCGTCAATGCTCTTGGCGGTTCCGTTTCTGCCGATATCGGCATCAAGACCAACTCCGAAGCCGGCCAGACCGGCACGGTGATGATCGGCTCCGATGCCTCGATCACTGCTTCCGGCGGCCATGACGGCATGGCGCTTGTCGATCTCGACGGCGCGGTCACCGTGACCACGACCGGCACGGTCGTCGGCACGGCCTGGCTCGGCGCGGGCGATGACACCTTCAATCTGGCCGGCGGTTCCTGGACCGGCGATATCCAGGGCGAAGACGGCAATGATGCCTTCAACTGGACCGGCGGCGCGCTCAACAGCGGCTTCTACGGCGGCGCGGGTAACGACACCGCCTATCTCGGCGGCGGCGCGATCTACGACGGCACCGAGGTGTTTGATGGCGGCGATGGCGTCGATGCGCTGACCTTCGACGGCGTTTCAGCGACGACGGCGGGTTCGCTCATCGCCAATTGGGAAACCTTCAGCCTCGACAACACCATGCTGACGCTGACGGGCGGGGCGATTACCGTCGGTTCGACTTCGGATGCGTCGCAGGGGATCTACCTCAACGGTTCGACGCTTCAGGTCAACGAGAGCACCGTCTTCAACGGCAACATGTTCCTGACTTCCGGCTCGACGCTCTCGTCGGTTGATGGGGCAACGGGCGATGCCATGACGGTGACGGGCAACCTCACCGGCGGCGGTACGCTCGCGATCGATGTCGATCTTGCGAATGCGCTGGGCGACACGCTCACGGTCAACGGCGCCTATCTCGGCGGCGTCACCACGCTTTCGCTGAATGAGCTGTCGACGGGTTACGCCTCGGGCAAGCCGATCAAGATCATCACGCTTGACGGCGGCGAGCAGGGCGCCTTCGTTCTGCCGGGCTACAATGTCTCGGGCGCCTATGCCTACGCTCTGAGCGAGGTCGGCAATCAGTACTTCCTGACGGGCGATTTCTCCAACGCCACGCCGGTCTACGAGGTCTTGCCCGAGCTGATGCTTACGCTGAACCGCCCCGACTCGCTGCAGGATCGCGTCGGCGAGCGCTACTGGAACCTCGGTGATGTCTCCGATCCGGGCTATGTCTGGGCCGATTTCACCGGCGGCCGCGAGCATTATGACGGTAGCGAAGGGACGTTGAACGCCTCGTACAATGCCGACATCTACCGGCTTCGCATGGGCGTTGATGGCCAATTCGGCGAAACCGAGAGCGGCTTTGTGGTTGGCGGTCTGGTCTTCCAGTATGCCAATGCCAATGCTGACGTCAGCTCCCGCGTTGGCGGCGGCGATGTCGTCAGCCAGCTGTTCGGCCTCGGGGCGACGATGACCTGGTATGGCAATAACGGCTTCTACGTCGATGGTCAGGCGTTCGGCAATGTCATCAACAATGACCTCACGATCGCCGGAACGTCTACGCTCAGCATGCAGCAGTCCTATGGCTACTCGCTGTCGGCTGAGACGGGTTACCGCTTCGACGTGGCGCCGGGCTGGGCGATGACCCCGCAGGCGCAGCTCACCTGGGGCTCGGTCAACTTTGATGATTTCACCGGCGTCTACAATGAAGACGTATCGCTGGTGAATGGCGACAGCCTCGCGGCGCGCATGGGTCTGCAGACCGATTACCGCACCAGCTGGACCACCGCGACGGGTGAAGCCCGCAGCGCTTCGCTCCACGGTATTGCCAACGTCTATTACGACTTCACCAACGACCCGAGCGAAGTCTGGGTCTCGGGCGTCAACATGTCGACCGACGATGGCGACTGGACCGGCGAGATCGGTATTGGCGGCAGCTATACCTGGCTCAATGGCAAGCTCGGCATCAATGGCGACGTGACGGCATCGACCGGGCTGGAGAACTTCGGCGACAGCTACGGCCTCACCGGCAAGGTCCGCTTCCAGATGCAGTGGTAAGCGGCTGACCTTTTCCAAAACAGAACCCCCGGAACCTATCGGTTCCGGGGGTTTTTCGTTTAGCTCGTCCAAAAACGATTTGAGTCGGCTCAGTTGTCGTCCATGCAGCCGAACATGTCAAAGCCCAGAATGCCGTTGTCGCACTCGGGCGGTCCGGGCTTGCACGACAGCGTCGGACAGGCATTGGTGTCCTTGGTCGGGACCACGCGCTGGACCGCATGGCCCAGTTCCGCGAAGCAGACGGCGGGGCTGTCGACATAGCGGTCATAGAGGATGCGGCCATTGCCGTTGGGCGAGGGATAGCGCAGGATTGCCGCGCCCTGCTGGCGCAGGATAGACTGAACCTGATTGCAGGTCATATCCTGAATGTCGTATCGGTTTATCGGTTCCTGCGCGCCCGCTATCCCGACTGAGGCCAGAAGCATACCGGCCGCGATGAAAGTTTTCATGAACTCCAAACCCGCAAGGGCCTCCCTGATTGTCTTGATAACCCGCATCTAGAGGAATTGTTTCATCATGGTACAACTTAAAATGGACGATTCAATTATTATCGATGTCCTGAAGTCGGTGCGACGCATCGCCCTCGTCGGCGCGTCCCCCAAGCCGGAGCGGCCCAGCCATCGGGTGATGGGTTTTCTGATGTCCAAGGGCTATGAGGTCGTGCCGGTCAATCCGGGGCTTGTGGGCAAGACGATCCACGGCGAAACCGTCTATGGCAACCTCACTGATATTCCCAGCGCAATCGACATGGTCGATATCTTCCGCGCCTCGGCTTTTGTCGGCGGCGTGGTGGATGAGGCGCTGACGCTCTCGCCGCTGCCGCGGGTCATCTGGATGCAACTCGATATCCGTGACGATGCCGCTGCCGAGCGAGCGCGGGCGCGTGGTCTGACCGTCATCATGGACAGGTGCCCGGCAATCGAATATCCGCGTCTGATCGGCGCCTGACGGTCAGCCGTCCTCGCGCAGCATCTCCGGGTCCGCGCGCATCTCGTTCAGCAAAGCCTCGTTGTCGCAATAGTCGCGGAAGTTTTCCGCGGCGGTATTGCTTGCGAGATCGGCGCGGCAGCGGTCCTTGTCGCGGCAGCCGGCGCAATTGGCCTCCATGCCGTAATAGAGCCGACGATACTGGAATTCCGCCTCGACCGGGTCGATGTTGAGCGCCTTCATCATTTCGGTCATTTCCGCGGCGTCGCGCGGCTCGGCGAAGGCGAACTGCGCCGTGGAGATCGCGGGGAAGATCGTATTTGCGCGATGCCGCCCGTGTGCGCCACTATCGGTTCCCGCAAGGCCTTCAATCAAAAAATCCATTGCTGTTCTCCGCGTTGTCGACAGCGATACTGACACCTGTATAAAAGACAGCATTGATCCCGATCAAAAAAGCCGGAGGGGTGCTTTCGGCCGGGGCAGAACACAGGGAAGGAACTGATCATGGAAAACCGGGAACCGGGATTTTCGACGCTCTCGATCCACGCAGGCGCCGCGCCGGACAGCGCAACGAATGCGCGGGCGACGCCGATCTACCAGACGACCTCGTTCGTCTTCAATGATTCCGATCACGCCGCGGCGCTGTTCGGGCTCAGGGAATTCGGCAATATCTATACCCGCATCATGAACCCGACCACGGCCGTGCTGGAAGAGCGCGTCGCAGCGCTTGAAGGCGGTTCGGCGGCGCTCGCGGTTGCCTCCGGCCACGCCGCCCAGCTCCTGACCTTCCACATGCTGATGCAGCCCGGCGACAATTTCGTCGCGGCGCGTCGTCTCTATGGCGGTTCGATCAACCAGTTCGGCCATTCCTTCGAGAATTTCGGCTGGCAGGTGCGCTGGGCCGATTCCGGCGATCTCGACAGCTTCGCCTCCCAGATCGACGATCGCACCAAGGCGATCTTCATCGAAAGCCTTGCCAATCCGGGCGGCACCTTCGTCGATATCGAGGCGATCGCCAAGGTCGCCCATGACCATGGCCTGCCGCTGATCGTCGACAACACCATGGCGACGCCCTATCTGGTGCGCCCGCTTGCCCATGGTGCGGATATCGTCGTGCATTCGCTGACCAAGTTCCTTGGCGGCCACGGCAACTCCATGGGCGGCATCCTGGTTGATGGCGGGACGTTCGACTGGTCGAAATCCGGCAAGTATCCGATGCTGTCGGAGCCGCGCAGCGAATATGGCGGTCTGGTGATCCACGAAGCCTTCGGCAACCTTGCCTTCGCGCTCGGCGCCCGCGTGTTGAGCCTGCGCGACCTTGGCCCCGCGATCTCGCCGTTCAACGCGTTCATGATCGCGACCGGCATCGAAACCCTGCCGCTGCGCATGCAGCGCCATTGCGACAATGCGCTCGCCGTCGCCAAATGGCTGAAGCATTCGGACAAGGTGGCATGGGTCGGCTATTGCGGGCTGGAGGACGATCCCAATCACGCGCTTCAGCAGCGTTACGCGCCGAAGGGGGCGGGGGCCGTCTTCACCTTCGGCCTGAAGGGCGGCTACGAGGCCGGAAAGACCTTTGTCGGCGGGCTCGAACTGTTCTCGCATCTGGCCAATATCGGCGACACCAAATCACTGGTTATCCACCCTGCATCCACAACCCATGCACAGCTTACGCCGGAGCAGCAGGTTGCCGCCGGCGCGGGTCCGGATGTGGTGCGGTTGTCGATCGGCATCGAGGATGTCAATGACATCATCGCCGATCTCGAACAGGCTCTGAGCAAGATCTGACGCGGTGCGCGTGACGGGCGGTGCTGAGGCGCCGCCCGTGACCAAGCCTGAATATTAAGGCAGCCTGCCGCCGCTAAACGGCCAGCGCGACCTCACGATCGGCGGATTTTGCGGGTTGCGGCATGGGGCCGTCGTAGAACACGATGCGATTGCGTCCGTCGCCCTTGGCCTGGTAGAGCGCGCGGTCGGCCTCGCTGAGCATGGATTCGATATTGCCGATGCGGCCGCGCATCAGCGTGACGCCGATGCTGACGGTCATCTTCAACTCGTGACCGTCCTCGTGAAACGTGGTGGCTTCCAGCGTCGATCTGATCCGCTCCGCGATCTGGCCGGCGGTGTTTCGATCGGTCACCCGCGTGAAGATCGCGAACTCTTCCCCACCCGTCCGGCCGAATATGTCCCTTTCACGCAGGCATTGGCGCACCACGTGCGTGAAGTTTACCAAGGCCCTGTCACCCGCATTATGGCCGTGAACGTCGTTGATGCTCTTGAAGTCATCGAGATCGAGAGAGAAAAACGCGAACTGGTCCGATTTGGCGGAGCGCTGGGACATTTTCTCGATTTCATCGACGACGCCGCGCCGGTTCAGGACGCCGGTGAGCGGATCGCTGAAGGCGAGGTCGCGCAGGTCGCGTTCCAGCCGCTCGACCGTCAGCCAAACGGCGAGGAAGCCTTTCAGGGAGAACAGCACGAAACCGGTTATCAGTGCGATCGAGGTGGTCGCGCTACCAAGCGAAGGCGGCTCTTCCTGCAGATTGTAGGCGCTGAGCAAGGCAAGGCAGGTAAGGGCTTCAATGACGAAGATCGCCATCAGCGACTGGCGAAACGGCCCTTTGAGCGCATGCAGGTTTTTTGCCATGAAATAGAAGCCGTAGATCGCGACCGTAAAGGCCGCGATGTAGAAACTGGCGACATTGGCAACGCTATCAAATCCGGCAAGCCTGCTGACGACCACGGCAGCGAACCAGAGCGCGACGATCACCGACGTGAAGGCGGCGGGCCGGTCTTCGCCGCAAAGGCTGAGAAGCCCCGCGGTCGAAAGCGCGCGGGCGCCGATGAGACCTGTGAACGCTATCATTCCGATCAGACGCAAGTCGTCCCGGCCGGCAACCGTAAGGAGCGCGAGGCCGATCCCCTGGGCGAGCAGAGCGAACACCCAGTAAAGCACATACATACGTGTCCGATTCCGCAACCAGAGAGGAAGCAGAAAGGCGGCCAGAAGCAAGCTGTCCGCTGACCAGGCTATGACTGCGGTCAGGTTATAGGGCAAATCGAAATCCCGAATATCTGCAATGCGGGACCTGAGCATAGCGGGGGTGCAACCCATCCTCCAGATATGCCCTGACCCATTTTTGGTGCTAAACGATTTAATGCGATAGTTTGTGAAGTTTTACACAATTGAAACGGGAACAAAAGAACCTTCGCCGCTGAAAACCTGTCGCGCCGGAAGCAAACCATCTCTTGAAGTGACAAGGTGTGGCACTCTATGTAGGGGAGGACGAAAAGATTCGAATGAGACCGGCGGCGATCAGCGCCCGAAGGAAAGCCATGACAAATCCCGTAGACACCGCGATGGCCCTCGTACCCATGGTCGTGGAGCAGACCAATCGCGGCGAACGATCCTATGACATCTATTCGCGCCTCCTGAAGGAGCGGATCATCTTCCTGACCGGCCCGGTCGAGGACCATCTGGCGTCGCTCATCTGCGCCCAGCTCCTGTTCCTCGAAGCGGAAAACCCGAAGAAGGAAATCGCGCTCTACATCAACTCGCCGGGCGGCGTAGTGACGGCGGGCATGGCGATCTACGATACCATGCAGTTCATCCGTCCGGCCGTGTCGACGCTTTGCGTCGGCCAGGCAGCGTCCATGGGCTCGCTGCTGCTGGCCGCCGGCGAAAAGGGCATGCGCTTTGCCACGCCGAATGCGCGCATCATGGTTCACCAGCCCTCGGGCGGGTTTCAGGGCCAGGCATCCGACATCGAGCGCCACGCCCGCGACATCATCAAGATGAAGCGCAAGCTCAACGAGGTCTATGTCCGGCACTGCGGCAAGACCTACGAGGAAGTTGAAACCACGCTCGATCGTGACCATTTCATGGACGCGGGCGAAGCGCAGGACTGGGGTCTGATCGACAAGGTCATGACCTCGCGCAGCGAAATCGAAGGCGCGAACTGAGCATCGGCTCCATTCGGTCGATATTATCGGATGGCCGCCTTTGACGGGGCCCGGCGATGTCGCAGAGTTGCAATCGCGATATGCAAATCGCGCCGGTCGACGCTTTTGGGGTTTTATCCGCCGTTGAAGCCGTTAATAGTATGGCAAACCGAAGCTGTTACGACTTCGTAGTGCGTAACAGGGCCGGGCTTGACGGCATGGCCTGGAAGCGGGCATGACCCGTCGTGTTGTTGCCCTTTTGTTTTGCGAGCGTTCTTCAGGGCGGCAGAAAGCGAATATGATAGTGGCCGTTCAAGGCGGGCGGCTTACTGGAAGGAAGTGATAATGAGCAAAGTCGGCGGTAACAATGGCGGTGACTCGAAGAACACGCTCTATTGTTCCTTTTGCGGAAAGAGTCAGCACGAAGTCCGTAAGCTGATCGCTGGCCCGACGGTTTTCATCTGCGATGAATGCGTCGAGCTGTGCATGGACATCATCCGCGAGGAAAACAAGACCTCGATGGTGAAGTCGAGCGACGGCGTGCCCACGCCGCAGGAGATCATGGAGGTTCTGGACGAGTATGTGATCGGACAGAACCACGCCAAGCGCATTCTGTCGGTGGCGGTCCACAACCACTACAAGCGGCTGGCCCATGCCTCCAAGGGCGGTGGCGAGATCGAGCTTTCCAAGTCCAACATCCTGCTGGTCGGCCCGACCGGCTGCGGCAAGACCTATCTTGCCCAGACGCTCGCCCGCATCATCGACGTGCCGTTCACCATGGCGGATGCGACGACGCTGACGGAAGCCGGCTATGTCGGCGAGGATGTCGAAAACATCATCCTGAAGCTGCTGCAGTCGGCCGATTACAATGTCGAGCGCGCCCAGCGCGGCATCGTCTATATCGACGAGGTCGACAAGATTTCGCGCAAGTCCGACAACCCCTCGATCACCCGCGACGTGTCGGGCGAGGGCGTTCAGCAGGCGCTCTTGAAGATCATGGAAGGCACGGTTGCCTCCGTGCCGCCGCAGGGCGGGCGCAAGCATCCGCAGCAGGAGTTCCTGCAGGTCGACACCACCAACATCCTGTTCCTGTGCGGCGGCGCGTTCGCTGGCCTCGACAAGGTCATCTCGGCGCGCGGCGAGCGCACCTCGATCGGCTTCGGCGCATCGGTCAAGGCCGCCGATGACCGCCGCGTCGGCGATGTGCTGCGCGAACTGGAGCCGGAAGACCTGGTCAAGTTCGGGCTGATCCCCGAATTCATCGGTCGTCTGCCGGTGATCGCCACGCTGGAAGACCTTGATGAGGCGGCGCTGATGCAGATCCTGACCGAGCCGAAGAATGCTCTGGTCAAGCAGTATCAGCGGCTGTTCGAAATGGAGGATGTCGAGCTGACATTCCACGAGGACGCGCTGCTCGCCATTGCGCGCCGCGCGATCGAACGCAAGACCGGCGCGCGCGGCCTGCGCTCGATCATGGAGAAGATCCTGCTCGACACCATGTTCGAACTGCCGGCCATGAAGGGCGTTCGGGAAGTGGTGATCTCGGACGAGGTGGTCGAAGGAACGGCGCAGCCGCTCTACATCTATGAGAATCGCTCGGGCGACAAGGCCAATGCCTCGGCCTGAGGCAGGCATACTCTGACTATATCTGGCGCGGGCAGGGCGGTTTCATCGTCCTGCCCGCGTCGTTTCAGGGCGCATCCGGCACGAAACGGCGCGGATTGCCGGTTTGTTCCGCCGAATTCGCGGTACAGCTTGAAATCGATCTTTCAAAGCGCCACTTGTTCCGCAACAATTGAGAAGAAATCAACGGGTTGCTCCCAACGACCCGTCAATACTGCCCGGTCTTCCTCCGGGCGGTCGGAAAGGAAAAAGACATGACGCAGAACGCGCCAGCAGCGGAAGCCGCCGCTTATCCCGTGTTGCCCTTGCGTGACATCGTGGTTTTCCCCCACATGATCGTTCCGCTGTTCGTCGGCCGCGAGAAGTCCATCCGCGCGCTGGAAGAAGTGATGAACGCCGATCGCCAGATCATGCTCGTCACCCAGATCAATGCCGGCGATGACGATCCGGAACCCGATGCGCTCTATCGCATCGGCACCATCGCCAACGTCCTGCAATTGCTGAAACTGCCCGACGGAACCGTCAAGGTTCTGGTCGAGGGCAAGGCGCGTGCGCAGATCGACGATGTCCGTCTGGAGAACGACTTCTACGAAGCCAATGCCAGCGTGCTGGCCGAGCCGGAAGAAGACGCGGTCGAAATCGAGGCATTGTCGCGCTCGGTGGTTTCCGAGTTCGAGAACTATGTGAAGCTGAACAAGAAGGTTTCGCCCGAGGTTGTCGGCGCCGCCGGCCAGATCGAGGACTACTCGAAGCTTGCCGACACGGTGGCCTCGCATCTCGCGATCAAGCTGACCGAGAAGCAGGAAATGCTGGAAACCACCAGCGTCAAGAGCCGCCTGGAAAAGGCGCTCGGCTTCATGGAAGGCGAAATCTCCGTCCTTCAGGTCGAAAAACGCATCCGTACCCGCGTCAAGCGGCAGATGGAGAAGACCCAGCGCGAGTATTATCTGAATGAGCAGATGAAGGCCATTCAGAAGGAACTCGGCGAGGGCGAGGACGGCCGCGACGAAATGGCCGAGCTCGAAGAGCGCATCAAGAACACCAAGCTCTCCAAGGAGGCCCGTGAAAAGGCCGACGCGGAGATGAAGAAGCTGCGCAATATGAGCCCGATGTCGGCCGAATCGACCGTGGTTCGCAATTACCTCGACTGGCTGACCGGTCTGCCCTGGAACTCGAAGTCGAAGATCAAGCGTGATCTGAAGGCGGCCGAAAAGGTGCTGGAGGAAGATCACTTCGGTCTGGAAAAGGTCAAGGAACGCGTTGTCGAGTATCTCGCCGTGCAGGCGCGCGCCAAGAAACTCAAGGGCCCGATCCTGTGCCTCGTCGGCCCGCCCGGCGTGGGCAAGACCTCGCTCGCCCAGTCGATCGCCAAGGCTACCGGCCGCGAATATGTGCGCATGGCGCTTGGCGGCGTGCGTGACGAGGCCGAAATTCGCGGTCACCGCAGGACCTATATCGGTTCGATGCCCGGCAAGATCGTTCAGTCGATGAAGAAGGTCGGAAAGAGCAATCCGCTGTTCCTGCTTGATGAAATCGACAAGATGGGCGCCGATTTCCGCGGCGATCCGTCGTCGGCCCTGCTCGAGGTGCTGGATCCGGAACAGAACGCGACGTTCATGGACCACTATCTTGAGGTCGAATACGATCTGTCGAACGTGATGTTCATCACCACGGCGAACACGCTCGATATTCCGGGCCCGCTGATGGACCGTATGGAGATCATCCGCATCGCCGGTTACACCGAGGACGAGAAGCTGGAGATCGCCCGTCGTCACCTTCTGCCGAAGGCGATCCGCGAGCATGCGCTCAAGCCCGAGGAGTTCTCGGTCGATGACGGCGCGCTGACCCGTACGATCCAGCAGTATACCCGCGAGGCGGGCGTGCGCAGCCTTGAGCGCGAGCTGATGAAGCTCGCCCGCAAGGCCGTGACCGAAATCGTCAAGGGCGACAAGACCGAGGTCCATATCACCGCAGACAATCTACCCGATTATCTCGGCGTTCAGCGCTATCGCCACGGCGAGGCGGAAGGCGACGATCAGGTCGGCATTGTCACCGGCCTGGCGTGGACCGAAGTCGGCGGCGAGTTGCTGACGATCGAGGGCGTGATGATGCCGGGTAAGGGTCGCATGACCGTTACCGGCAATCTGCGTGACGTGATGAAGGAATCGATTTCGGCAGCGGCATCCTATGTCCGCTCGCGCGCCGTCGACTTCGGAATCAAGCCACCTATGTTCGAGAAGTACGACATTCACGTCCACGTTCCGGAAGGCGCCACACCCAAGGACGGTCCGTCTGCCGGCGTCGCCATGGCCACGGCCATCGTGTCGGTCATGACCGGAATTCCGATCCACAAGAACGTGGCGATGACGGGCGAGATCACGCTGCGCGGTCGGGTTCTGCCGATCGGCGGGCTGAAGGAAAAGCTGCTTGCGGCACTGCGCGCCGGCATCACCAAGGTGCTGATCCCGGAAGAGAACGCCAAGGACCTGCCGGACATCCCGGACAACGTCAAGAACGGTCTCGAAATCGTGCCGGTATCGCGCATGGGCGAGGTGCTTCAGCACGCCTTGCTGGAGGTTCCGAAGCCCATCGAGTGGGACCCGGAAGCTGATCCGGTCGCGATTTCGAGCGATGAATCGGAAGGCGACTCGGTCAAATCAGTGGCCCATTGAGGTCGAACAATTGCCACTTTTCACGGGCTCCTGTGGAAAAGGGGCGCAGGAGGCCGGTTTTCAACCGGCCTTTTGCGTGCAAAATGCCCCAAACCCCTTGCAATTCCCTGCCACGCAAGGCTTTTGAATTGCAGCGGGCTTTGGTGGAGTGTAACTAAACCCCTGAGACAAGACCTCGTTTCGAACCATTTGAGAAAGGGTGGAAACATGAACAAGAGTGAACTCGTAGCATCCGTAGCTGAAAAGGCTGGCCTGTCGAAGACCGACGCGGCCTCCGCTGTAGACGCTGTATTCGACGCCGTTCAGGGCGAACTGAAGAATGGCGGCGAAGTCCGTCTCGCCGGCTTCGGCGCCTTCACGGTATCCCACAGCGCCGCGCGCAAGGGGCGCAACCCTTCGACCGGCGCCGAAGTTGATATCCCGGCGCGCAACGTTCCGAAGTTCACGGCCGGCAAGGGCCTCAAGGAAGCTTGCAACTCCTGATCTCGCTGTTAGGCGAAAAACCCGGAGCCTCGCGTTCCGGGTTTTTTTATATGTAGTTTAGTTAGTATAAACTTACATATTGCGGCAGCGTTCATCGCCGTTTGGTCCGGTCAGACCTTGCCTGGTTGAAAAATTTGCTTTGCGCTTCATATCATGAAGCGAGGCCGTAGATGTCCGGGCCTCGGCCTGGACGTGTTACGGGGAACGTTTTTCATGCTATGCTAAAATGTCATAGAGTATCTTACCGGTATCAGGACGAGCGCCATTGAATAGCCCCCTGAAGCCAAATGCGGAGGAGAAGCGTCTCGCGGCGCTGCGCAAGCTCGAGGTGATCGACACGCAGCCGGAGGCGGAGTTCGATGCGCTCGCCAGGGCGGCGGCACTGGTTTGTGGCACGCCCGTATCCCTGATTTCGCTGATCGACAGGGATCGTCAGTGGTTCAAGGCGAATGTCGGCCTCGAAGGTCTGGTGGAGACCGAGCGGCGCCTGTCGTTCTGCACCCACGCAATCGAAGGCGAGGGGCTTCTCGAGGTTGGCGATGCCCGCAAGGATGAGCGCTTCGCGGCAAACCCCTTCGTTACCGGAAATCCGGGAATACGCTTTTACGCCGGCGTGCCCCTCAAGCTGTCCGGCGGTGAGAATGTCGGCTCTCTCTGCGTCATCGATATGGAAGCGCGCAGCCTTTCCGACGAGCAGCGGCAGATTCTGAGCCATCTTGCGGAAGCGACGGCCAGGGCGCTGGAGATGCGCCGGGCTTTCCTGCACGAAAATGAATTGCTGGCCGCCGCGGCCGAGACGCAATCGATCCTGCAGAACAGCGAGGACGCGATCGTCACCATGGATATGGGCGGCCGAATCACCCGGTGGAACAGGGCCGCCGAGCGCATGTTCGGCTATGCGGCTGATGAGGCCCTGGGCGCTTCGGCCGGCATCATGGCGGGCGACGATACAGCCGCATACGACCCGTATTCGCGGCTGAGGGAACTCGGCAATGCCCGCACGATCCGCACGGAACGCAGGCACAGGGACGGGTCGGCCATTCCGGTCTCCGTGTCGATCGGTCCGGTGGTTTCCGAAGACGGCGATATTGTGGGCGCCACCGAAATCATCCGCGATATTTCCGATATCCTGGCGACGCAGAACGAGCTGTCACAGGCGGAGCAGCGGCTGCGCCGGCTCTATCAGTCCACGCCGGCGATGCTTCACGCGCTTGATCCCGACGGCCGGCTCTTGAGCGTCAGCGACCGCTGGCTGGAGGTGATGGGCTATTGCCGGGAGGACGTGCTCGGCCGGCCTCTCGCGGATTTCATGCCGGGGTCATCAGCGCGGCGTTTCCGCACCGAATTGCTGCCGGCGCTTGCGAGCGAAGGATACTACGAGGATGTCGAGGCGCAGATGACCACCCGTTCCGGCGCGGTGATCGAGGTGCTGCTTTCGGCCGTGATCGAGCGCGGGGCATCAGGAGAGGTGCTGCGGTCAATCGGCATTGTCGAGAACGTCACCTATCGCCGTCAGATCGAAATGGCGCTGCGGGCCGAAAGACGCAGGCTCGGCCAGATCATCGAGGGCACGGGTGCCGGCACCTGGGAGTGGAACGTCATCACCGGCGAAAACCGTGTGAATGACGAATGGGCGGCCATGCTCGGCTATTCGCTAGAGGAGCTCGCTCCGGTCACGATCGACGCCTTCCGGGACCGGATTCATCCCGATGACCGACCTCTGCTCGACGCCCGGATTGACGCGCATTTCAGCGGCGAGACCGATAATTACGAAGCCGAGCTGCGCGTACGCCACAAACAGGGGCACTGGGTATGGATTGCCACCCGCGGTCGCGTGCTAGCGCGCCGAAGCGATGGACGGCCGGAATGGATGTTCGGCATTCACGTGGACATTACGGTGCAGAAGCGCAGGGAGGAGGAGCTTCGCCTGAGCAAGGAGCTTCTCGACCGCACGGGCCAGGTGGCAGGCGTCGGCGGCTGGGAGCTGGACCTTGTCGAAGGCCGGTTGCGCTGGTCGAAAGAGACCTGTCGCATTCACGGCCTCGAACCGGAATACGAACCTCAGCTCGACACGGCGATCGATTTCTATGTGCCGGAAGCGCGACCCGCCGTGCTGGCCGCGGTGGAAAAATGCATCGCGACAGGCGAGGGATGGGACCTGGAACTGCAGCTTGTTACCGCCAAGGGCCGGCGAATCTGGGTCCGCGCCGTCGGTTCCGGAGAGTTTCTGGATGGCAGGGCGGTGCGGCTGGTCGGCACGTTTCAGGATATCAGCGAGGCGGTGGCCCAGCGAAAGGCGTTGGAGGAGGTCAACCGGCTGTTTTCGGTGGCGACGGAAACCGGACGGATCGGCATATGGGACGCCGACCTCGTTACCGGCAAGACGAACTACTCCGATATCTGGTGCGAACTGATCGGCTATACCCGTGAAGAGGTGACCGACAGCGGAACCGCCTGGCAATCCTTCATCCATCCCGACGATATGGACCGGGCGCTGGCGGCGGATGCGGCCCATGTTCGCGGCGAGGCGCCGATCTTCGAGGAGCAGTTCCGGATGCGCCACAAGGATGGCCGATGGATATGGATCCTCGACCGCGGGCTGGTCACCGAACGCGATGACGAGGGCCGGCCGCTACGCATGATCGGCACCCATACCGATATCACCCGGCAGAAGGAACGGGAGGCCGAGCGGCTCTTGAACGCGGAGCGCATGGCGATCGCCGCCGACAATGGCGGTATCGGCATATGGGAGATAAACCTCTCCACCAACGAGGTAAGCTGGGATGCGGGCATGTACCGCCTCTATGGCCTGTCACCGGACACCAGCCCGCCGCTGCTCGAAGTCTGGGAACGCAACACCCATGAAGAGGATGCCGCGCGCGTGTCGGGTGCCGTCAGGCGCGCTATCGAGAACGACGACCTGATGGACGAGGAGTACCGGGTTGTCTGGCCGGATGGCTCGGTCCATCATCTGCATGGCTCGGCGCGTCTGGTGCGCGGCGTCGATGGCGGTCCGGACCGGTTCATCGGCGTGACCTGGGATGTCACGGAGGAGCGGCAACTGGCTCTCGACCTCGGGGAGCAGCACGAGTTGATGCGGGTCACGCTGGATTCGATCGGAGATGCTGTTATCACGGCGAATGCCGACGGCACGATCCGCTGGCTGAACCCGATCGCCGAGCACATGACGGGATGGTCCACGGCCGATGCCGAGGGCGAGCCGTCCCATCGCGTTTTCAGCATCATCCACGAAGAAAGTCGCGAGCCGGCAATGGATCCGATCCGCACCTGCCTGGAATTGCGCCAGGTGGTCGGGCTGTCGGAGGATACGCTCCTGATTTCGCGCGACGGACGGGCGTTCGCGATCGAGGATTCCTGCGCCCCGATCCGGAGCGGGGAGGGCGAGGTCCTTGGCGCCGTACTGGTGTTTCACGATGTCAGCGAGCAGAGGCGGCTGGCGCGTGAAATGTCCTATCGCGCCAGCCACGATCAGCTTACCGGCCTTATCAATCGGTCGGAATTCGAGCGGCGGATGTACAAGACCCTCGACGCGGCCCGTGCCGGCGGCCCCGATTCGGCCCTGCTGTTCATCGATCTCGACCGGTTCAAGATCGTCAATGACAGTTGCGGCCATGCCGTTGGCGACGAGTTGCTGATCAAGATCAGCCGGGTGATCCAGGGCGCGATCCGGGCGAACGACGCTCTTGCGCGTCTCGGTGGCGATGAGTTCGCCGCGATCATCGAAAACTGTCCCATCGATATCGCCCAGAACATCGCCCAGAAAATCTGCGATGCGGTTGCCGATTTCGTTCTGGTTCATGAGGGCAAGCACTACCGGATCGGCGCCAGTATCGGCCTTGCGAGGATCAATGAAGCCGCGGCCAGCGTCGCGACGATCCTTCAGGAGGCGGACGCCGCCTGTTATGCGGCCAAGGAGGAGGGACGCAACCGGGTGCATGTCTGGAGAGACTATGACGAGGCCGTCAGGTCCCTGGTCGGCCAGACAAGCTGGGTCACCCGCATAGAGGAGGCGCTGGAGGAGGACGGCTTTGTCCTCTATGCCCAGAAGATTGTCCCGTTTTCCGGAACGGGCGGCAAGACCCATGTCGAACTTCTGCTGCGCATGATCGACGAGAATGGCGGCGTTATTCCGCCAAGCGCCTTTCTGCCGGCTTCCGAACGCTTCAATCTCGCAACCCGGATAGATCGCTGGGTGCTCGCCCACGCGCTGGAATGGATGCAGTCTGCCGGCGCTGGGCCACAGAGCGTCGTGTCGGTGAATGTCTCGGGCCAGTCGGTCGGCGACCGCGGGTTCCACCGTTTCGCTTTGGAATTGCTTGATGGGGCAAGCGAGGCGGTTCGCTGCAGCCTGTGCCTGGAAATCACCGAGACATCCGTGATCTCCAACATGGCCGAGGCCATGGAATTCATTCGGGCGCTGCGTGAACGCGGCGTGATGATCGCGCTCGACGATTTCGGCGCCGGCTCCTCGTCCTTCAGCTACCTCAAACGCTTCTCCATCGATTTTCTCAAGATCGACGGCCAGTTTGCCCAGGGGCTGCTGACCCATCCCGTCGACGAGGCGACGATCCGGTGCTTCGTGGAGATGGCGCGGGTCCTGAACATCCAGACGGTCGCCGAATATGTCTCCGACGACAAGATCGCCGCACGGCTGAGAGACATGGGCGTCGATCTGGCGCAGGGCTATGCCTATCACCTTCCTGAGCCGGCGGCCGGGCTGAAGCTATAGGCGCGCCGGGCTCCGGGATTGCGACGGTGGATGGAGCTCCTCGGCATCATCAGGGTAGACTGCAGGGGGTATCGCATATGGCGTGGCAGCTTGCTCCCAATACTCTCTCCCGCTGGCGGGAGAGATGCCCCGAAAGCGACAGTGAGGGTGGCGCAGCCTTTTCCAAACGTGAGGGCGTCCGAGGGGATAGGCTCCCCCCTCACTGTCGCTTTCGCGACATCTCTCCCCTCCGGGGCGAGAAGATTGGGAGGCTATGCGACAAAGTGAAAAGCGATAGCCTTGCAGTGGGCAGGCAGCGTTCCGGGTCATCAAAACGCTTGACCGGGGGTGAAATCTGTTGCAATAGGTACCGTACCGTACGTTACCTGGTGCGTCGGGCGAAAAAACGGGTACCGGTTTTTCGTTAACCCGACGCGCCGAAAGAAAGAAGCTGGAGCATCCGGCGCGGTTGTCCAATCGCCCATGCTCCAGTCGAGAGAGCCTTTTGTTGACCGACGACACCGATATCGAGGCCCATTTTTCGCCCCGCCAGCAGGCGGTGCTCGAGCAGGCGCTGCGGCTTCTGGTCGAGGGCGGCGAGAAATCCGTGACCACGGCGGGGATCGCGCGCGCGGCAAGCTGCTCGAAGGAAAGTCTCTACAAGTGGTTCGGCGATCGCGACGGATTGCTTGCGGCCATGGTCGCCTATCAGGCCAGCAAAGTGCGCACGTTCGAAAGCGCCGGCCATCGCCTTGATGGCGACGAACTCAAGCGGCATCTCCAGACATTCGGACAGGATCTGCTGGAAGTGCTCTCCGGCGATGTCTCGCTGGCGCTGAACCGGCTGGCGATCGGCCGGGTGACGCGGGATGGACAAAAGCTTGGCCGCATGCTTCTGGAACGGGGCAGGGCGCAGATCGACCAGCGCGCCCGCGCGCTTCTGGAAGACGGAAGACGCTCCGGCGTGCTGCTGTTCGACAATGGCGACGAGGCTTACCGCGTGCTCTACGGGCTGATCGTCGGCGACAGCCATGTGCGCCAGCTTCTGGGCGAGGCCGCCGACCGCGGCATGTTCCAGCGGCGCGCGGAGCGCGCGGTTGAACGTTTCTGGCTGCTTTATGCGGCCAAATGAATTGACGCCGTTTTCTTCGAGCGGCGGATCAAAAGGACAGGTTGTCAAGGGAAGGAAAGACAATGCGTGTTTACTACGATCAGGATGCTGATCTCAATCTCGTCAAGGGCCGCAAGGTCGCGATCATCGGCTATGGCTCGCAGGGCCGCGCCCATGCGCTGAATCTGAAGGACAGCGGCGCGGAGAATGTTGTCATCGCGCTGCGCGAAGGCTCCTCCACCGTCAAGAAGGCCGAAGCCGACGGTTTCGAGGTCAAGACTGTGGCTGATGCCGCCGCCTGGGCCGACCTGATGATGATGGCGACGCCCGACGAATTGCAGGCCGGCATCTACAGCAGCGAGATCGCGCCCAACATCCGCGACGGCGCGGCGATCGCGTTTGCCCACGGCCTCAACGTTCATTTCGGCCTGATCGAGCCCAAGAAGACCGTTGACGTCATCATGATCGCGCCGAAGGGCCCCGGCCACACCGTGCGCGGCGAATACCAGAAGGGCGGCGGCGTTCCCTGCCTCGTCGCCGTGCATCAGGATGCGTCCGGCAACGCGCTTGACGTCGCGCTGTCTTATGCGTCTGGCGTCGGAGGCGGCCGTTCGGGCATCATCGAGACCACCTTCCAGGAAGAGTGCGAAACCGACCTGTTCGGCGAGCAGGTCGTTCTGTGCGGCGGTCTGGTCGAGCTCATCCGCGCCGGTTTCGAAACCCTGGTCGAAGGCGGCTACGCCCCGGAAATGGCCTATTTCGAGTGCCTGCACGAAGTGAAGCTGATTGTCGACCTGATCTATGAAGGCGGCATCGCCAACATGAACTACTCGATCTCCAACACGGCCGAGTGGGGCGAATATGTCACCGGTCCGCGGATCATCACCGAAGAGACCAAGGCCGAGATGAAGCGCGTGCTGAAGGACATTCAGACCGGCCGTTTCACCAGCGAGTGGATGCAGGAATGGCATTCCGGCGCTGCCCGCTTCAAGGCCACCCGCCGCGTCAACGATCACCACCAGATTGAGGAAGTCGGCGAAAAGCTGCGCGGCATGATGCCCTGGATCAAGAAGGGCGCTCTGGTCGACAAAGAGCGCAACTAAGCCCTTCGCTTAAGCGATGTAAGAGAAGCCGGAGGGGTATCCCCCTCCGGCTTTTTTTTGACTCGTGCCCGCTCGATTTTGTCAGTCTTCCGGAAACCATGAAGCGATCTGGGCATCGGTCAGGTTTCCCCCGCACAAAGCCGTGGCCACGCATTTGCCTTTCAGCCGGTCCGCCTGGAGAAGTGCGGCAGCCAAACCGGCAGCGCCTGCAGGTTCCACAAGTCGGTTCCAGCTTTGTCGTGCAAACCGCATGGCGGCCAATATCGCCTCATCATCCACCAGAACCACTTCGTCGATGGTGTTTTGCAGCCATTCGACGGCTTCGGGGACCGGCTCGCGAATCGCGATGCCGTCCGCGATCGTGTCTGCCGAAGCCGTTGAAACCGGCTTTCCAGATTCGAAGGACAACGCCATGCAGGGGGCGTTTTTTGCGGCGACGGCAACCACTCGTGTTTTTGGCCACCGTGCCTTGAACCAGCAGCCGATACCGACGGCGAGCGCTCCGTTGCCCAAGGGAACGAAAATGGCGTCTATGTCATCGGCCTCCCTCGTCAGTTCCGCTGCGATCGTACCGGCGCCCTCCGCGATGGCGGCGGATGCGCCGTCTTCGACGAAAAGCAGGGCGTTGGCTTTCGCGTAGGCCTTTGCTGCCGCCTTGGCCGCATCGAAATCCTCGCCCTCGAGAATGACCTCCGCGCCGAAACGGCGCATTGCCTCGATCTTGCGCGGATTGGCGTTGATACTGGCGAAGACGGTGAGCGCCCGACCAGTGCGGGCGGCATTGTAGGCGAGCCCCTGGCCGAAATTCCCGGCTGAGGCGGTGACCAACGGCGGAGCATCTGGCTTTAGGCAAGCAACAAAATTGCTGGTGCCGCGGCCCTTGAAGCTCAGGATGGGATTTGTGGTCTCATCCTTGGCGAGGAGCAAGAAGCCTGGCGTCTGCGTCCGCAACAGCGGCGAGTTGAGGAATATCGGATCGATACGCTTCAAGGCGTCTTCGATGCGGGCGGCTGAAGGTCTTGTTTGCTTTGTCATGCGCAGATGATACCCCTATGACTTACCTTGAAACCGCTTTGTCTGAAGTAATGACGCGGAAAAACCGCGCTAAAGGGGGATAAGACGCCATGGATGAGATTGATCGCAGCATTCTTTTTCTGCTTCAGGACAACGCGGACCTGCCTGCCAAGGCGATCGCCGAGGGCGTCAACCTTTCGACTTCGGCTGTTGAGCGTCGGATTGCCCGCCTGAAGCGGCAAGGCGTCATCGACCGCATCGTCGCTGTGGTGAGCCCGAAGGCGGTGGACAGAAATCTTTCCATTCTGGTCGAGCTCGAGATCGAAAATGAGTATCGCCACACCCTGGACCAGTTTCAGAAATGGCTCGACAGCGCGGTCGAGGTTCAATCCTGCTGGTATGTGACCGGCGACGCCGACTATGTGCTGCTGGTGGTGGTGCGGGATCTGGCGGAATACAACGCCTTTATCGACAGGCTGATGCGTGAGCAGCAATCGGTGGTGCGAAAATACAAGAGCATGGTCTCGCTCAAGACCATCAAGCACTCGCTGCGATTGCCGGTTTATGAGTAACTGATGTAGGGTAGCCGGCATAAAATTACGGGGTTCTTGGTTGCAGAGAACGAAAATTACGCCAATGCGCCGTTGCCAGCGCATTTATTGCCGAAAAATAGGTCAGCATTATTGACTTAAATCCCGTGCTGTGTTGATCTTCCCGGCACAAAAAAGACGTTTGAGGAAACCCCCATGCTTGACTGGGAAGCGATTTACGCCACACGCGCCAAACGGATGGGCGCCTCCGAAATCCGCGAACTGCTGAAGCTGCTCGACCAGCCGGACATCATTTCGTTCGCCGGCGGCATTCCCGATCCGGCGCTGTTTCCGGCGGCAGATTTCCAAAAGGCCTATTCCGATATTCTCGGCAGCGCGGAAGCCGGTCAGGCGCTGCAATATTCCGTCAGCGAAGGCTATCCGCGCCTGCGCGAATGGATCGTGCAGCGTATGAACGCCCGCGGCATCAACGCCGATATCGGCAATATCTTCATCACCTCGGGCTCGCAGCAGGCGCTCGATTATCTCGGCAAGCTGTTGCTGTCGCCCGGCGATACCGCGCTGGTGCAGTGGCCGACCTATCTCGGCGCGCTGCAGGCCTTCAACGCCTATGAGCCGCGCTATGACAGGCTCGACCTCTCCCGAAACACCGCGCCGGAAGATTACGCTAAGGCCGCAAGCGAAGCCGGGAGCCGGGTGAAATTCGCCTATCTCTCGGCCGACTTCGCCAACCCGACCGGTGAATGCCTGACGCCGATGGAGCGCGAGAAACTGCTCGATATCGCCGATGCGCTGGATATCGCCGTGATCGAGGATGCCGCCTACCGGGCATTGCGCTATGACGGCGAGCGTCAGCAGACGCTGCTCGCCATGGACTGCGCGCGCTCCGGCGGCATTGAGAACACCCGCACGCTCTATTGCGGCAGTTTCTCGAAAACGCTGTCGCCGGGCCTGCGCGTCGGCTGGGTCTGCGCGGCACGGCCGGTCATCCGGCGTCTGGTGCTGGCAAAGCAAGCCGCCGACCTGCACTCGCCGACGATCAACCAGATGGCCGTCGCGCGCGTCGCCGAAGCCGGCTTCGACGCCCAGGCGGAGAAGATCATCGGCGTCTATCGCGAGCGCCGCGACGCGATGCTGGATTCGCTCGCCCGGCATATGCCCGATGGCGTAAGCTGGACCAGGCCGCAGGGCGGGATGTTTGTCTGGGTGACGCTGCCGGAACATATCGACAGCGCCGCGCTGCTCAAGGAATCGCTGAAGGAAGCCAAGGTGGCCTTCGTGCCCGGCAATGCGTTTTTCGCGGATGGCAGCGGCAAGAACCACCTCCGCCTGTCGTTCTCGTGCTCGGCGCCCGCGGCGATCGACGAGGGCATGCGCCGGCTTGGCGCGCTGATCGGCAGCGAACTCGCAGCCGCCGCCTGACAAGGGCAGCCGGAAAAAACGTTCAGACAGAGGCCCGGCGTTCAGCGTCGGGCCTCTTTTCGTTGACAATCTTGCCTCCCATTCCGGGTCATCCTCGGGCTTGACCCGAGGATCCAGGCCGCCCGGCAAAATCTCGTTATAAATCTTCGCAAATTCAGCGACTTAAGCCGCCTGGATGCTCGGATCAAGTCCGAGCATGACTCAAGAAAGAAGGGCGACAACAAATGATGGTCAAGGCTCGTTGCTTTGTCAGCAACCAAGAGAGGCCCGGCGTTCAAAGTCGGGCCTCTGTTCCTGTTCAATTCGTTCTCTCGGCACATCATCCCCCCAATCCAGAGCCCGTATTTCGGGTATTGTCATCAAAACCTCAACCGACATCACTAGGACTGTTGCTGCAGGAGTTTGCGACCGGCACGGAAGGGATTGTGATGAACGTGGTAGACAAGGAAGTGCGGACCGAGGCTGATGGCCACAGCGTCCAGCATTATATCGACGAGCACCCGTATTGGGCGGATGGCACGGCAGCGCCGGCGCCGCAGATGACGGCGATGCAGTGGCGAATCTGGAGCCTTTCGGTCGCCGGCAAGTTCTTCGAGGGCCTTGTGGTTTTCATGACCGGCGTCGCCATGCCGCTGATCGCGAAGGAATTCGGCCTCAATGCCGTCCAGCACGGTATGGTCGGCTCGGCCTCGCTGTTCGGCATTCTGATCGGCGCGAGCGCGCTTGGCAGCCTTTCGGATCGTTTCGGTCGCAAGCGGGTGTTCATCTTCGAGATCGGCCTTTTCATTGCCTTTCTGGCAATGATCGTGTTCACGCCGAACTTCTCATGGCTGATCGTCTGCCTGTTCGGCATGGGGCTCGCGCTTGGGTGCGATTACCCCACGGCCCATCTGGTGATTTCGGAAAGCACGCCGTCGCGCACCCGTGGAGGGCTCGTGCTTTCCGCCTTCGGGTTTCAGGCTGTCGGCGCGCTGTTCGGCACGGTGCTCGGCTATATCATCCTCACGCTGGACCCGTCGGTTGGCGCATGGCGCTGGATGTATGGCTGCGCAATCATACCGGCGCTTGCGGTTTTCGCCGGCCGGTTCTTCATTCCCGAAAGCCCGCACTGGCTGGCCGTCAGCGGCCGGGAGCGCGCCGCGGAGACGGAACTGCAGAAGCTGCTGCGCCGCAATCCGCTTTACCCGAAGACGATCTCCATCAACGGCCGGCGGGAAAAGCATGGTGAGAGGCCGCATGCGACCGGCTATCGCGGTCTGTTTCAGAAGCAGAACCGCAGGGCGCTGATCCTGGCCTCCGTGCCATGGTTCCTGCAGGACCTCGGCACCTATGGCATCGGCATCTTCACGCCGACGATCCTGGCCGCCACCGTCGGCCACCAACGCCAGCATGCCCAGAACATCGCCGATCTCGTGCATAACGACCTGATCGCCGCCAAGGGCACGGCTTTGCTGGACGTGCTTCTCTTGGTCGGCATTGTCGCAGCCGTCCTGCTCGCCGATCGGATCGGGCGGATCAGGTTGCAGGTGTTCGGCTTTGTCGGCTGCGCCGCTGGACTGTTTATCGCCGCCCAGGCCGGAGCCTATAGCGGGGCGACGCAGACCGCGCTGATCTTCACCGGCTTCATGCTTTTCAATTTCATGACCAATCTCGGCCCCAACGCGCAGACCTATCTGATCGCCGGCGAAGTGTTTCCGACGCGGATAAGGGGAACGGGGGCGGGGTTCGCGGCCTCCTTCGCCAAGATCGGGGCCTGCCTCACGGCCTTCCTTTTCCCGGTCCTTCTCGCCGATATCGGCACGACGGCGCTTCTCTACGCCCTCGTGGCAACCTCGCTTGTCGGCGCGCTGGTGACCTTCTTCTTCCGCATCGAGACCAAGGGCATCAGCCTCGACGGCAACTGACTGGAATTGTAGGATCATTGAAAAACCCGGCCTTAGGAACACAAGGTCGGGATTTTCTTTTTAAATTGTCGGCGATTCCGGAAGCCGCGTGCACTTGTAGGCTGTCAAAGTCTGCCATGAGCCGTGCCGGTGCCTTTTGGAATGGCGGCTCGGACTTTCGTCGCCTGACCAAATGTGAAATCTTGTTTTAGTTGTAATATCGCAAGATTAAACATCCACTGATAGAATAGTGCTTGTAAGTTGTTTTGTGTTGCTGATGTTGCAACTTTGCATGTGCGCTATTGATAAGGAATAAAGTCATGCCGCTGGCGGAAATAGAAAATTCTGTCGATGAAGCACCCGCGCTTTGGGGCCCTCCGTCACTTGTCTCAACAACCCAACGCTATATTTCGCCGCGTTGCACCCGCGCGAATGGCATCGACTGGGTGATCTGGACTAAAAGCATAGGCAACAACGTCAGCCTCATCTACTACACCTTTTTGTTGAACGGTGTCTGGTTCGAGCAGAACCATCTGGAAGTGCATACCAGTTCTGTGCCCGCCATCACGGCCCACGATAACGAGGTGCACCTCGTTTGGAGGAATGCCGAAGACAACAAAATCATGTGGAAGGTTTGCGATGCAGAGGGCTGGTCCTGGAGGACGCCGTCGGCGCAACCAAATGTGCGGACGTTTGAAAGCCCGGCGCTCACCAGCTATGAAGGCAAGCTTTATCTGGCGTGGAGCGACGGTGAATCCAAGTCCAAACTGGCCTATGCTTGGTTCGACGGAAGAGAATGGAGTGCGCCGCAACGAACAGATTTTGCCATCAATTCCGGCCCGAGCATGGCGGTTGTTGGCGATACGCTCTATTTCGCTTTCAGTGCCGATGACGACGGCCATATCGGCTATTGCGCGCTTTCCGCCGGCAAGATTCAGCCTCCCAAGAAGGTGGATGTCATCGCCGAAGGGGGGCCGGAGTTGGCAAGCGACGGCGAGCAGCTCTGGACGGTCTGGAAGGTGAAGGACAGCGCATCGGTCATGGTGGCGGCAGGAACCCCGACGACGGGCCTTGTTAAAAAGGAGCTTCTGAGTAACGCCAGAACGGAGAGTTCGCCGGGCTTATGGGGCAATCCTTCCGGTCTTCAGGCTGTATGGCAGGACAGCTTTACTGGCGGCATATATACAGCAACTACGGTGAATGTCGGCACCGTGTTGAACAACACCGTATCGGGGCGGGCGGGGCCTGGCGAGTTTATCAGCCTATCTGTGGACAAGGGAGACACGAGTATATGGTTTTATTCGACCAAAGCCGATGCCAACGGCACATGGTCTGTCACGGTTGACGGTAGACTGACCAAAGGCACGATCCTGTCTGCCACGGCGGCAAAAGACTTGAGTAGTAGGCCATCCGATGCATTTGTCGTGGTGCTCGGCACCTACCAGCGGGGATGCCTCTTTGTCTCTTATGTCGGCGAGACGGTTGTGATGGGAACGGCACCGCAGGCGGGACAGATCATCAGGGGTTGGCGGTCAAGCGACGGAAAAAAGGTAGTCGATTACCCTGTACCACCGCCGATCGCCCTCTATGAAGGAAAAGACTTCACAGCCCCGTTTTTGCCAAACATGTCGTTGGCTAAGGGCGATATCCTTAATCTTGTCGCGCAGTTTCCGAACAACGGGACAATGACGCCGTTTGTTTCAAAACCGGAAGGTTATTCAGTCACATGGAGCTAGATAGCTCAGGATATGGAACGATCCTGTCGGATATGGGATAATTGTCTTTGCAAAAAAAAGCCGGAAGGGCGGCTCAACCGTCCTTCCGGCGTCTATATCAGACGCTATCAGCCAGCGGCTTCGCGGGCCTTTTCGAGCCAACCGTCAACCATGTCCTGGTTGTTCTTGATCCACTCGGTGGCCTGCGCCTGAACGTCGTCGTCGCCATCGTTCATCTTCGAGTTCTGGGCGAAGATGTCTGCCAGCGGGATCGATACTTCCTTCAGGAGCGCATCGACGGCCGGGTTGTCGGCGATGAAGTCGTCATTGACGACCGGAACGATGTCGTTGGCGACAAAGCCCATGTAGCATGGATCGGCGACGCAGGTGTCGAGACCCTTGGCCGGAGCCGGCAGTTCGACGCCTTCCTTCTGCGGCACTTCGATCCACATCACGTCCTTGCCCGGCGAAAGCTGGTCAACGGTCCAGTTCGGGGTCCAGGTGTAGAACAGGATGTGCTCGCCGTTCTGGTAGGCGGCGATCGCATCGGCCATCGAAGCGGAGTAGCCGGCCTTGATCGGGTTGATGTCGTCACCCAGGTCGAACTCTTCCATGTGCTTCGAAATCGTCAGCTCGCAGCCCCAGCCGGGCGGGCAGGCGACCAGATCGGCCTTGCCGTCGCCATTGCGGTCGAAGGCTTCCTTGACTTCCGGGCGCTTGAAGTCGTCAAGCGTCTTGATGTCGAATTCGTCGATCGCCGCCTTGTCGACAAGGTAGCCCTGCAGCGCGCCGCCCTTGGCGACCGCGCCGTCAACCTTGGCCTTGCCTTCGAAGGTCGGCTTGTAGGTTTCGTGCAGCGGGAACCAGCCATTGACCCAGAGGTCGACATCGCCCTGCGAGACGGCCTGATAGAAGGCGGAAGCGCCGAGCGTCATCGGGCCGGTTACGCTGTAGCCGAGATCCTCGAACATCTGCTTGTAGATTTCGGCCTGGAACCAGCCGGTATCCCAGTCGGCCTGCGCCATCTTGATGGTCTTGCCATCGCCGGGTTCCTGCGCGAAGGCGGCAGTGGCCGGTACGATGCTGGCGGCGCCAAGCATAAGGGCGGCGGTCAGTTTGGTGAGATTGTTGTTCATGAGCGTTTCTCCGTTTCTTCGTGTTGCGGCGCTTGCCCTGTTGCAGGCAACCGCCTTGGCGACGGGATTGGAGATCCCTTTTGGAAAGCGTCCGAATGGACGCCTTCGTTTTATTCGGCGGCCTTTTTCTGACCGCTGAAAAGCGTACCCAACGCCTGACGGAACGTCATCCGGTTGGGATCTGATGGCTCGACAAGGCCCTGGGTGATGCGGTCGAGCACGATCGCAAGGACCACGATGCCGACGCCGCCGGCGGTCGCGCCGCCGACATCGAGCCGGCCGAGGCCCGTGTTGACGACCTGTCCCAGGCCGCCCGCGCCGATAAGCGCTGCGATGACAACCATTGACATGGCCAACATCAGCGTCTGATTCAACCCCGCCATGATGGTTCTCATGGCAAGCGGCAGCTGAACTTCGAACAGTGTCTGCGAATAGGTGGCGCCGAAAGCCTCCGATGCCTCGATCAGATCGGTGCGCACATTGCGGATGCCGAGATTGGTCATGCGGATGATCGGCGGCAGCGCGAAGATGATGGTGGCGATGATGCCAGGCGCCATGCCGACGCCGAACAGCATCACGATCGGCACGAGATAGACGAAGCTTGGCACCGTCTGCATCACGTCGAGGATCGGCCTTACGATCTTCCACATCATATCGCTGCGGGCGACGAGAATGCCGACCGGCACACCGATGACGGTGCAGAAGATCACCGAGGTCAGGATCATGGCAAGCGTCGTCATGGTTTCCGGCCACAGCCCGATGAGATCGACGAACAGGAAGCCGACGATCGTGACGATCGCCATGGTCTTGCCGACGATGCGCCAAGCAAGCAGCGCGAACACCGCCGTCAGCACCAGCATCGGTATGAAGGCCAGGAAGCCGTCCAGCGCCATCAGAACCTGGTTGACCGGCACCTGAAGCGCGCGGAAGAACGGCCGGAAATTCGGCACCAGAAAGCCGCGGACGAAGTCATTCACCCAACTATCGAAAGGAATGGTGAAATACTGTGATGGATCGAACAATGTCTGTCTCCCTCTCGGCTTATTCTGATGCCGGCTGGCTGGGGGCCGGGGCCTGCTTCTTGGCTTCTTCTTCGGCGAGTGGGGGAGGCGGCTCCTCCGTATCGGCGGTCAGCTGTTCGAAGATCGCTTCCTGCGAGACGACGCCGACGAGCTTGCCGGCATCATCGGTCACGGCCATCGGCACGCCGGCCTGGGCGGCGCCATAGACCTCGTTCAGGAACGACCCTTCGGAAACCGTTGGCGGTTCGGCGTACATGACCTCGCGCACCGGGGCGGAACGGGCGGCCCCCATCGCGTCCGAGCGCATCAGCAGCCCGACCGGCACGCCTTTTTCGACGACGTAGGCAAGATCCGACTTGGCCTTGTCCATGACCGCAAGCGCATCGGCCGTGGTCGAATCGACCTTCACCCATGCGGCATCCTGCGAAATATCGGAGACCTTGAAGACCCGGCTGCGGTCGATGTCGGATACGAAGGCGCGGACATAATCATCAGCAGGCGCGGAGACGATCTCCTGCGCCGTGCCGACCTGCACGAAGGCGCCGTCCTTCATGATCGCGATGCGGTCGCCGAGGATCATGGCCTCGTTGAGGTCGTGGGTGATGAAGATGATGGTCTTCTTCAATTCTTTTTGAAGAACCATCAACTCGTCCTGCATTTCACGCCGGATCAGCGGGTCGAGCGCGCCGAAGGGCTCGTCCATCAGCAGGATCTGGGGATCGTTGGCAAGCCCGCGCGCGAGACCTACGCGCTGCTGCATGCCGCCGGAAAGCTGGCTCGGATAGCTGTTGGCATAGGCCTCGAGCCCGACCTTGGCGAGCGAAGCGCGCGCCAGTTCGTGGCGTTCTTCCTTGCCCATGCCCTTGAGCTTCAATCCGAAGGCGACATTATCTATGATCGTTTTATGAGGAAACAGCGCGAAGTGCTGGAAAACCATGGTGATTTTCTTGCGCCTGACTTCGCGCAGCGTTTCCTTGTCGCAGGAGGCGACGTCGACATTGTCGATGATGATCTGGCCGGATGTCGGGGGGATCAGGCCGTTGAGTGTGCGAACGATCGTCGATTTTCCGGAGCCGGACAGCCCCATGATCACGAAGATTTCACCCTCGTTGACGTCGAAACTGACATTGTCGATCCCGACAGTGACGCCGGTTGCCTTGAAGATATCTTCCTTGCTTTCGCCAGCAGCGAGGCGTCGCGCGCCTTCGCCATCGTCATCATTGAACAGTTTCGACACGTTCTTAGCGGTCAGTTTGACGCTCATACTTGTTCCTTCTCCGGCGGACATCGGATTGTCCAGCGCTTTGTGCCAGCGCTTGCACGCGTTAAAACGCGGGGTGTGCGTGCGGACGATGATCCCGCATGGGGGCGGGCATGCGAAGCCTCAGGCGGCGTCGCTAAGGCCTCCAAATAAGCAATAAAGGAGGCTTGCCGAAGACGGCGTTCGTCGACGGCACGGCTGATGTGTAGAATTTGGACGCCCGAATGTCAAATTTGCGGCCACAAAGTGCCCTCGTGGGAAAACTGTCCGGATTGATCGCGCGGCGCGCGATCTGCGCGCATTTCAACCCTCTTTCACCTTGAACAGCGGGGGCGGGCGCGCTAGTCCATGAGGCGTTGTTTAACGGGATGAAACGGGTGACGGCTTGATCGACCCCTATGAAGTGCTGGGCATAGATCGCGATTGCGATAGCGAGACCGTGCGCGCGGCCTACCGGCGGCTGGCCAAGGAAGCGCATCCCGACAGCGGCGGCGACGGCGAACGGTTCGCCCGTCTTCAGGCGTCCTATGATCTGCTGAAGGACCCGGTGCGGCGCAAGGTCTATGACGACACCGGCTATGACCCGGAGCTTGCCGATGCCAAGGACCTGAAAGGCGTGCTGCTGCTCGAACCGCTGGTCAACGAGATGATCCTCGACGAGCGCGAGCCGGGCAGTTTCGATCCCGTCGCGGCGATGCGGCGCAAGCTTTCCGACGACATCCTGAAGAGTCGCTTCCATATTCTGGAGCTTGAGCGCCATCGCGCTCGCGTGCGCAAGCACCTCGCAAGGCTTGCGCGGCGCAAGAGCGACAAGGGCAATTCCGACGTGCTCGGCTCCATGCTGCGGGCGCGCAGCGAATCGATCGCGGAGGCGATCCGCAACGCCGAAACCCAGATCGAGGCGATCGAGCAGGCCTATGTGATGCTTGAGGGCTATGCCTATGAGCTGGAGCATGACGGCGAAG
>MDSV01202716.1_pt1 | contig 37244 bp, 32 predicted proteins | sample 810851 | NCBI WGS metagenome assembly MDSV01 (sample SAMN05326640, study PRJNA326480) | marine metagenome | isolation source: seawater | place: Atlantic Ocean: North East | collected 2012 | reverse complement strand
GAATTTATTGACCTATATGATTTCTGCTTAAGAGTAGGCTCTAACAGAGTTAATAAAAGGATTCTAACTGCCTTAATTGGGTCAGGTGCCATGGATAGCTTAGGTAAAAGAGATATTATTTATAATCAAATTGATTCAGTTCTAAAGAAAGTAGAGCAAGCATCCGAAAGATTGGAAAGCAAAATTAATGATTTATTTGGTTACGAAGAGAATAAAATAACTGAAGATGAGATGGTTTTAACCAACGAACACTATAACAAGTTAAGTCATGAATGGAGTGCACTTGGATTTTACTTGGATGCACATCCTATGGATGGTCGAGAAGAAGAAGTTAGAAAAATGTGTGGACTTCTGATCCATGAAATAGAAGAAGCTCCTCATCCTCAAAGAGTTGCAGGGATGGTTTTGTATATAAATGTAAGGCAAGGAAGACATGGTAGATATGCTTTTGCTACTCTTGATGATGGAAATTCTAAAATAGAAGTTTCTATTTGGGCTGAAGCTTTTGACTTATATAGAAATGCGTTAAGGAAAGGTCAATTAGTAGTCGTTGAAGGGGTTGTAGAAAAAGATGATTTTACGAAAGGGTCATACAAAATTGTTGCAGATAGAGTGCTCAACTGGGAACAAGCTCAAAATGAGTACACAAGTCATGTACAAATAATTCTAGATAAGAATAAAACAGATGTTGAAGAATTAACTTCTTCTTTAAAAGAGATGTCTACTTCTGAAGGAAGTCCTATAGTAATTAACTATTCTGGGGGTATAGCTTCAGGAGATATAGCCTTACCAAAAGATGTATCGATAAGCTTGAGTGATGACTCAATAAGTTTATTAAAGGAATTATGTGGAAATAACAATGTTCAATTAGTGTATCATCCTAGGCCCAACCTTCATTAATAAGAATGACCAGAGAATATTTAGAATTTGAAGAACCAATTGCTCAAATAGAAAGACAAATTTTAGAGTTAGAATCTGCTGGAGATTTAAGTGCTGATGATATCTCTTCTGAGATAGAAGTTTTAAATAAATCAATTATAGAGACTACTCAAAAAGTTTATAAGAAGCTTACTCCTTGGCAATGTGTTCAGGTAGCTAGACATCCTTCTAGGCCTCATTTTTTTAATTATCTAGAAAAAGTTTTTGAAGATTTTGATGAATTACATGGAGATAGAAGTTTTGGAGATGATAGGGCCTTAGTAGGAGGTTTAGCAAAGATAGGAAATTATTCAGTTGTTGTTATCGGTCATGAAAAAGGAAGAACAACGGAAGAAAAGTTGGAACATAATTTTGGCATGCCACAACCGGAAGGATACAGAAAAGCAGGAAGGCTAATGAAACTAGCTGAAAGATTTGAAATTCCAATAGTTACATTTATAGATACTCCTGGGGCATATCCAGGTATCGATAGTGAAGAAAGAGGGCAAAGTGAGGCAATAGCATCAAACCTCGAAATAATGTCTAACTTAAGAACCCCTATATTAGTTAATGTTATTGGAGAGGGAGGCTCAGGAGGTGCTTTGGCTATAGGTGTTGGAGATAAAATCTCTATGATGGAATATTCTACTTATTCAGTAGCCTCTCCAGAGGCTTGTGCCTCTATCGTATGGAGGGATCCTTCTATGGCACCACAAGCAGCAGAAGCAATGAAACTAAATTCAGAAAACCTTCTAAATCTAGGATTAATTGATGAAATAATAGAGGAGCCCCTTGGAGGGGCTCATAGAGATCCTGATCAAGCAGCAACCTCTATAAAGAAATCTATAATCAATAATTTAACTGAACTTTCAAAGTACACTATGGAAGATTTATTAGATAGAAGATATCAGCGGTTAATGAGTTACGGTAAGTAGTCTTGTCTCTCAATCTTTCTATATCCGAAAAAGAATTATCCAAATTTAATCGTATTGGAGTAGCTTACTCAGGCGGAGTGGACTCTCACTCGCTTTTAAAGAGATTAAGTGAGCTAAATTTAAATAAAAAAAATATTTACGCTTTGCATGTTAACCATGGCATAAATGAAGAATCTGACTCTTGGGAAAAACACTGTAAAGGAGTTGCTGAAGGTCTAGGTGTAAATTTCCAGAGCTATTCTCTAAATCTACCAAAAGGTTCAAGTGAAGATGAAATGAGAAGCCTAAGATATAAGAAGTTAGAAAATTGGTTTCTAGATGGAGATGTCATTTTAACTGCGCATCATAAGGAAGATCAGATGGAAACAATTCTGTTTAGGCTATTTCGTGGAACAAGCATAAAGGGTCTGACAGGTATTCCTAATATTAAAGAAGATAGTAGATTTATATTAATGAGACCTCTATTAGATACTGATAAAACTGATATTCTAGAATTCGCGAGAGAAAGAAAATTGAACTGGATAGAAGACTTATCAAATAAAGATGATTATTTTTCTAGAAACTACATTAGAAATAAAATTATTCCAGTTATCCTTAAAAAATGGCCAAACTTATCTAAGGCAATTGAATTTATATCTAGAGAATCTCTACAAGCAACATTTCTTCTAAATGAAAGAGCAAAAGAAGATATAGATAAAGCCACTCTAGGTGAAGAACTGTCATTGAAATATCTTTCTAGATTATCTGATCCAAGGCTTAGAAACTTATTTAGATTTTGGTTAGATTCTATGAACATAAACCCAACTAGTTCAGTTGTTTCAGAGATTATTTCCAGCTTTATGAATGCCAAGATTGACTCTTCTCCCATCATTAGACTTAAAGATTCTAAAGGCAATAAATTTGAGATGAGAAGATACAATGGAAAAATTACCTTACTGCCTGAGGAAACATCTGATCATCAACTTAATATAAAACTATGTTGGGATATGAGTGATGAACTCAGATTAGATACAGGTGTTCTTAAAGCTACCAAAAATAAAGGAAAAGGAATATCTCCTGCTTTAGTTAAATCAAATCTAGAGGTTAGATCAAGAATAGGAGGAGAGAAGTTTTGTCCTGCAGAAAAGGATAAGACCAAATCTTTAAAAAAGCTTTATCAAGAATCTAAAATTCCTCCATGGGCTAGAGACCGTATCCCGTTAATTTATATAGAAAATAAATTGGCAGCAGTTCCAAGCCTTTGGATTTCTAAAGAATTCTCTGTTTCTGCAGAAGAAGAAGGTATTGATTTTATCTGGAAGGATAAATTAGGAACTTAATTCTCTTTGAGTTTTTTCTTCTAGTTCTTTTCTTAATTCTTCATGCTTTTTTGGTGTCAATGGATAGAACCAAGTTAGAAATAAAGCGGGTACAAAGAAAGCAGCACAGCCAATACAATAAAACACCCTTAAGGCAAGCATAGCATCATCAGTATTTTCTATTCCAGGAATAAAGCCAAAGGCATCAACTAATCTAGCCGCTGCCCAAACTGCTAACATCGCAGATACCTTTGCGATCATTCCGTTAAGAGCAAAGAATGTTCCTGCTCTTCTACCTCCTGTTTTTAAAGAATCTAGATCAACTACATCAGCTAACATAGAAGCAGGTAGGAATTGAAGCCCTCCAAAACAAAATCCTTTAAGCAAAAATAGAGCATGAAATTGAGCATAATCTCCTTGTTCTAGGAAAAAACATAAAAAACTTACTGTCCCAGTTCCTACAAGGGTTATACAAAAGGCTTTGTGTTTGCTTATGGTCTTACCTAGCCAAAGCCAAAAAGGTATACCAATGAATCCCGCTATAAAATATCTAGCATAAGATGCTCCCACAGTTTCTATGCCTATAACATCTCTTACAAACCATAATGAAAGGGTGTTTCTAAAAGATTCTCCAGCTATAACTAAGAAGATAATTAAAAGTATTCTAACTAAGAGTGGGTTTTCTGCTGCATATCTCAAGCCTTCTTTTAAAGGAATCTTCTTTTGAACCTCTGGCATAGGATCGGGGACTTTCCAAAGGGCCCAAGCAGCAAAAATAGGTAAGAGTAAGATAATACCAAGCCCCATATAAGCAAGAATATCTCTCATCTTTCCAGATGTTTCAAAATCTTCAAACAGGAATATGGCTGACAACATCCTTGATATAGACTCTCTCATGCCTATGCCATTTCCTGATACTTCTATTGCTAACGGAATTAATGCTGAAATTAACAATCCAATTAGGGTCCATCCTTCTCTTCCGCTAACTATTCTTGATCTTTGATGATAATCAGGAGATATCTCTGCCCCCCATGCTCCATAAGGTATGCCTATTGCAGTAGAACCAAGATACATAAGCATTATCCAGATAAGAAAATAACTAACTGTAACGTCATCTCCTGGCATAAATAGTCTGTAGATTGCATACATCATCAATGGAACGCCCAAAGCTATCCATGGTTTTCGCCTTCCTATTCTTGTTTTGGTTGAATCTCCTAATTGACCCAGAAGTGGGTCAGTAATTACATCAGTAAATCTTGCTAAAAGCAGAAGGTCAGCTAGTAGAGCAAGTTCAAATTTTGTGACTTCTGAGTAAAAAGGTATAAGCCAGATAGCGATAGGGTAGCCAATCATGGCAAGAGGAGTAGCTAGCCCTCCATATGCTAAAATTTTATTTCTGCTTACTACAGTTCCGTTTTCCCCCATATAAGATATAGGTTATAAGAAAGGAAAAAAATTAGCTAGAAGAAATCTTATTAAGAGCACTTATTATAGAACCAAGACCAGCTATAACTGTATTTCTGTGCATTCCTACCCCCCAAGAATAGGAGTCACTAGATTTTATCTCGATATAAGCCACAGCTTTAGCATCAGAACCTGAGCTTATTGCATGTTGATGATAGTCTTGAATCTTTATATCTATATTCTGAGATTGAAGGGCATTTGTAAATGCATCGATTGGACCATTCCCCTTTCCCTCTATTTCGACTTCTTGTCCATTAATTTTTAGTTTTGCTTTCAGAAGATCTTCTTCCTTTATAGATTCAATACTATGTTCTATAAATTCATAATTACCATTTGTGTTTAAGTAGGTTTTTTGAAAAGTTTCCCAAATATCAGAAGGCGATATTTCTTTGCCTGTTTCATCTGTTATTCTTTGAATGACCTGACTAAACTCAACTTGCAACCTCCTGGGCATACTCAAACCGTGGTCTTTTTCAAGTAGATAGGCTATACCTCCTTTCCCTGATTGACTGTTAATTCTTATAACTGCTTCATAAGTTCTACCTACATCAGCAGGATCTATTGGGAGATAAGGGACTTCCCAAAGAGGACTGTTAGATGATCGCATTGCATTAAACCCCTTATTGATAGCATCCTGATGTGATCCAGAAAAGGCTGTGAAAACAAGGTCTCCAGCATAAGGATGTCTTGGGTGAACTGGTAGTTGATTACAATATTCTACCTCTCTCATAATTGGATTAATATCTGAAAAATCAAGATGAGGATCAACTCCTTGAGTTAACATATTTAAAGCCAAAGAAACGATATCCACATTTCCAGTTCTTTCTCCATTACCAAAAAGGGTTCCTTCAATCCTATCTGCTCCCGCCAATACACCAAGTTCAGTTGCAGCTACTGCAGATCCTCTGTCGTTATGAGGATGAAGACTAATAACCACGTCCTCTCTATTATCTATATTTCTAGACATCCATTCGATTTGATCTGCATATACATTTGGCGAAGCCAATTCAACAGTCGCTGGTAAATTAATAATGGTTTTTCTATCTGAGGTAGGTTTTAGGATTTGATTTACCTCATTACAAACCTCTGCAGCATACTCTAGTTCAGTTCCTGTAAAACTTTCAGGGCTATATTCAAATCTCCAATTGGTATCTGAATTTTTTTCTGCATTTTCCATAACCCAATTAGCTCCATCAGTCGCTATTTTTTTTATTTCTTCTTTATTTCCTTTGAAAACAACCCTTCTTTGTATTGTTGAGGTGGAATTATAAAAGTGCACTATCGCGTTTTTTGCACCTTTTAATGACTCGAAAGTCCTATCAATTAATTCTTTTCTGGATTGAGTTAAAACTTGAATTGTTACGTCATCAGGAATTAGTCCATCATTAATGATTTTTCTTACAAAATCAAAATCTGTTTGTGAAGCTGACGGAAAACCTACTTCAATTTCTTTAAAGCCAATATCTAACAATAATTTGAACATTCTTAGCTTTCTTTCTTCGCCCATAGGTTCAATTAATGCTTGATTGCCATCTCTTAGATCAACACTGCACCAAATTGGGCTAGTAGTAATTTGGTTATTAGGCCAAGTTCTATCTTTTAGATCAATTGGTTTGAAAGCTTTATATTTTGTTATTGATTTGTTCTCTATCTTGGACATCTGCTATTGAAAGTTTGGAAATTAAAAGTAAATGAAATGGCCCCGAAATCTTTATTAAAAGATCGGGTAAATCAGTCGAAGCAGAAAAAAGCTTTCTATGACCTTAAACATCCGACGAAGCATATATATGCCTTCTATGTGGGTCAAGTTATGAGTGATAATATATTATAAAAATTCAGTTTATTATGAGTCTAGAGCCTTTAGAAAAATTAAAATCCCTTGGTTATACTTTTTGGAGAGAGAAGAATAATAGAGATATACCTTCAAGTAAAAATGAAGCTTTATCTTTGCTTTTGATCAGTAAAAAAATTTACGTCAGCAAAAATCCTATTGAGAGAGATAAAGAAGAAGAAGTTTTTCTTAAACAACTTAGTATGGCTTTAGGGGGAGGGGGCATAATCGAAGAGATTAGGATAAACAGCAACAAAGAGTATAAAGATATAACTTTGATAGTGTTTGGAAGTGAAATACTAACCCAAGATAATATGGAAAAGTTTAAGAAATATCACTTGTTTAGTTCTATTTCAGAAATTTTAGAAGTTGGGTCAATCAAGAAAGATATATGGCAGGATATTATTCGAGATTAATGTCAAAAGTAGTTTATAGATATATGGAAGAAGATGACCTTAAGGCGGTCCTAGCAATTGAGAGAGCTTCCAATCCCGTCCCATGGTCAGAAAAAAACTTCCTAGATTGTTTAAAAAAGGATTACTACTGCCTTATCCAAGAATATCAGGGAAAATTTTCTGGATTTTCAATTACATCTTTTTCTTTAGATGAAGCTCATTTACTTAATATAGGAGTTGCTTCTAGATTTAGAAAAAGAGGCCTAGGAACAAGTCTACTGGATAAATTAGAGCTTGCTGCTAAGGCCATGGGGTGTAAGAAGGTAGTTTTGGAAGTAAGGAAATCAAATATAAATGCTATAAACCTTTACAAGAATAATAATTTTAAACAAGTAGGTTTGAGGAAAGAATATTATCGATCTTCTCCAAATTATGAAAAAGAAGATGCTCTTCTTTTTTCAAAAACAGTTAAAAGGAAATGGATGTTAATTTAGTTTTAAACTAATATCTTTTCTATATCTTCAGCAAGTTTTTCAGGAGTAGTAGTCGGAGAAAACCTTTTTACAGGTTTTCCTTTCTTATCAACTAAGAATTTTGTGAAGTTCCACTTAATCTTACTTGAGCCTAGTAATCCTTTTTTATTAGAAGTTAAGAACTTAAAAAGAGGATCTGCAGAATCTCCATTAACATCTACTTTAGAAAAAATTGGGAAGCTTACCCCATAGTTAAGAGTACAAAATTCTTCAATCTCACTATCGGCCCCAGGTTCCTGATTTCCAAATTGATTGCAAGGAAATCCAAGAATTTCTAGACCTTGATCTTTATATTTTTGGTAAAGACTTTCTAAGCCTTTGTATTGAGGAGTAAAACCACACTTACTGGCTGTATTTACAACTAGAGTTACTTTTCCTTCAAGATCAGATAATTTTTTTTCATCTCCATGAACATCTTTACAAGTAAAATTAAAAATAGATTCTTCCATTTGATTTGTTTCTCCTTAAAGTTTGATTATTATAGTTTCTTTTTTTGAATTAGGGATTATTAATGGAATATAGAAAATTAGGAAATACAGATATAGATGTGAGTCTTATTTGCTTAGGTACGATGACATGGGGTCAGCAAAATACAGAAGAGGAAGGCCATGAACAAATGGATTATGCTTTTGAAAGGGGAATAAATTTCTTCGATACCGCTGAGTTATATTCAATACCTCCTATGGCGGAAACTCAAGGAAGAACAGAAGAAATTATAGGAACATGGTTTGCAAAAACAGGAAATAGAGACAAGATTATATTAGCTACGAAAGTTGCTGGCAGGAGCAATATGAGTTGGTTCAGGGGAGGCGACACTAGGTTAGATAGAAAAAATATTGAGACGGCAGTAAATGCGAGTTTAAAAAGACTGCAAACTGATTATATTGACCTTTATCAATTACATTGGCCAGATAGACCAATTAACCTTTTTGGAGGAGGTCTCTCTTATAAACACTTAGATATAGAAAGCATAGCTATATCCGAGACTTTGGAAGTATTGGGAGATTTATGTAAGAGTGGAAAAATTAGGAATATAGGACTATCAAATGAAACCCCATGGGGCTTAGGAGAGTTTATCAAGCAAGCAGAATTATTGGATCTTCCTATGGTGGTTTCTGTTCAAAATGCCTATAACCTTTTAAACAGGTCTTATGAAAGCGGAATGTCAGAGTTTTATCATAGGTCTTCTGTTGGCCTTTTAGCTTATTCGCCACTTGCTCAGGGTTACTTAACTGGAAAGTATATAAATGGAGCTAGACCTGAAGGAGCAAGAACAACTCTATTCGAAAGAGGTCAGAGATACGAGACTCCTAATGCAGAAAAAGCAATTATTCAATATGTAGAGTATGCTAAGAAAATAGGAATGGATCCTGCTGTGTTTGCAAATGCTTTCGTTAATTCCAGAGATTTTGTAACCTCTAATATCATAGGGGCAACTACTATGGACCAATTAAAGTTAGCTATAGACAGTTTTGAAGTTAATTTAAGTGAAGAAGATTTTAAGGCTATAGAAGAAATTCATTATCAATGCCCTAATCCTTGTCCATGACAAACAGCTTGCACGAATCTTTAGATTATGAATGGTCAAGTTTTTCAGATCTATCTAACGAGGAAGTTTATGAGATTTTATGTCTTAGGCAGAATATCTTTATAGTAGAGCAAGAATGCTGGTATCAAGATGCTGATGGAAAGGACAAAGAAGCCTTACATCTCTCGGTAAAGAATCAAGGAAATTTAATAGGTTACTTGAGGCTTTTGAAGCCAGGAACTTCATATCCTGAACCTAGCCTAGGTAGGATTATTATTAGTGAAAACTTTAGAGGGGCAGGGCTTGGGAAAGTAATAATAAATAAAGGTAAAGAGAAGTGTTACCAATTATTTCCCAATAAACCAATTAAGATATCTGCTCAGATTCACCTCCAAGACTATTATGAAAACCTTGGTTTTAAGAGACTAGGCGACCCTTATGATGAGGACGGGATATTGCATATTGAAATGGTGTCTAAATGAACGAAAGACTTCAGAACAGCTTACTTATTTTTGGATTAATTATAGGTGTTTTTTTAGCTGCAAATTCTATTGTTCAAGAATCTAATCTTATCGAAGATGATTGGGTTGCTAATGTTGGAGGAGTTCAAATAAGTAAAGAAAAGTATTATTCACAGCTTGAAGGGCTAGCAAGGGATAAAAAAAATCCAATTACAGAAAGAGACAAAAATTATGTTCTGGAGAGAATGATCGAAGAAGAATTATTAATCATTAGAGCTAAAGAGTTAGGCTTGTTTGAGAATAATCAGATAGTTAGGGGGTCAATAATTCAACAAATGATTAAGTTAATTATTTCAGAAAACTATTTAGAATCTGTTGAAGAAGAGACATTAAGAAAATTTTACGAGCAAAATATCGGCTTCTTCTCTTCTGCCTCGAGATTAAGACTTCAGCAAATTTATTTTTCTAATTTAAGTGGAGATTCTAAAGAGAGATCTGACGAAGCTTTTGAATATTTAAAAGAAGGAGCCTCATATGATGAAGTTTCTAAGATGGCTGATCAATCTGCCTTAACCATTCCAAATTCCATGATGAATTTATCTAAAGTTAGAGAATATATTGGTCCAACCCTGATGAATTTAGCTAGAAGACTAGAGCCGGGAGAGTTTTCTGTTCCAATGGAAGTTGCAGGAGGACACAAGATAATTTATTTATTTGATAAAGAATTATCAGAGCCTGAAGAATTTGATTCAATTCAACCAAAAATACTTAAGGAGTATCAGAGAAGAAGAGATGATAATTCTCTTAGAGAATATCTTGAAGACTTAAAAGGATGGTATGAAATAAAAAGGATTAAGGAACTATAAATGAAGTCTCTCAAAAGGCTTGTAGTCTTTTTTCTATTTCTTCCTTTATTTATAAGTTCACATCAGAGGAGTGAATCTTATTCCAATTGGAATATTGAAATAATAGATGAAGTTATAAAAGTTCAATCAACTGTTAGTGTAAGGGAATCAGTTTTAATAAATTTAAATTTAGATGATTTTTCTTCTTTAGAAAATTATCTCATCAATTCAATTTACTTTTCTAACTGTAATATCGATGATTCTGTAACAAAGTTAACTTATAGAGAAGGTTTGTATAAGTTTTCAATTAATCAAGAGTGCTTATTGCTAGATGAAAATAGTTTCCATATTAATAATGATGCATTTTTTGATCTTGATACTACACATAGTCATATTGCCAAGATCAAGATAGACGGTAAATCTTTTCCTGAAAAAATATTCTTAAACTCTGATAGAGTCTTAGAAGTTAGCTTAAAAAGCTCTGATATTCCTGAAAAAAGCCTACTTTCTTCATTTCTTTCGTATTTTAGCCTTGGTCTAGACCATATATCTACTGGGTTTGATCATTTGGCATTTTTGCTTGGCCTTTTACTTATTAATCATAGATTTAAGAATATTTTAATAGCTATAACAGGCTTTACTTTAGGTCATACTTTGTCATTTTGTTTAGCAGTTCTAGGGTTAATTTCACCTGCATCAAGCTTTGTTGAAGCCACAATAGGATTTTCTATATTTATCTTAGGCATAGAGTATCTTTCAAAGAATAAGAAGATCTTTAATCAATACCTGTTTTTTATGTTAATTTTCTGGGCTTTATTTCTGCTTTGTTTTTATTATATAAATGGTAGTTATTTAATTTATGGTTACTTTGGATTAATGATTTTTGGTTTTAGTTATTTAGCTTTATCTAAGAACTCAAAAAGCTTATCTTTTTCACTTCTCATAACTTCTTTATTTGGACTGGTCCATGGATTTGGTTTTGGAGGGTACTTATCCGAAGTAGGCTTACCAGACAATGTACTCTATTTAGCTTTGATAGGATTTAATTTAGGCGTTGAATTTGGTCAGATAATTGCAGCTTTAATTTTTCTTTTTCTTTTGTATCTTAATAAGAGTCTTAATTTATTCAGCAAAAACATTATTGAATCTTTGATAGCAATAAGCTTAGTGAGTGTAGGTATTTTTTGGTTCATACAAAGGAGCTTTTAGATAATTTTTATTTTATCTGCTTGTGGCCCTTTTTCTGTATCTTCTACTACAAATCTTACTCTTGTATTCTCTTTTAGTTTCCTTCTATCGTTTGGATTAACAGATCTAAGATGAACAAAAAGATCACCTCCTTTGTCTCTTATTAAAAAACCATACCCCTTGCTAGGGTCAAACCATTTTATTTTTCCTGTCTCAGTTCCAAAAATTTTCCTTAACCTTCTTCCGTACACAAAAGCAACAGTTGAAAGAAAGCCCATAAACCAAAGAAATAAAATTAGGTAATTTGTATTTATAAGGGAGGTGTAATCTAGAACATTATTCTCTCTAAAATAGTTCAAGATCCCCCAAAAAAGTAGAGCTAAGAATCCGCTTGTAACCAGTGCCCTGAAAAACATAATAAAACCTTAAATATTATAGCAGAGCTAGGGATTGGGAAGCTTAAATTAGCTTAGTTATTTCTTTATGTTGTATCTCTAAGTTATTGATTTCATTAGATAAATAATTTGATCTATCTCGTTGTTGATTAACTAATTCTTGAGGTGCATTTTCGATAAAATTATCATTATTAAGTTTAGAGGTTATTGAGTTTAATTCAGTTTGAAGCTTATTTATCAATTTATCTATTCTTGTTATTTCCTTATCAGGCTCAATTAGACCTTCAAGCGGTATTAATATTTTCATTCCTCCCAAAGTGAATATTGCAGAAGGTGGTGTATTTTTTTCATCAATAAAGTTAAGTTCTTTTATTTTTAATAATTCGAATAATAATTCTTTATGCTTTTTTATTTTTCTTTTATCTTCTTCATTTGCAGACTGAATAAGTGAGGTTATTGTCTTCGAAGGAGGAATTCTCATTTCTCCTTTTATATTTCTTACCCCTGAAATAAATTGTTTAACCCATTCAATGTCATCTGCATTTTTTGAACCAGACTTCTCTTTTTTCTGAGGAAAAGATGAAATAGCAACACTCTCATTTTTTGATTGATGTAAATCTTTAAAGTTTTGCCAAATTTCTTCAGTAATAAAAGGCATAAAAGGATGAGAAAGACGTAATGTTTTTTCGAGAATTTCAATCATTGAATTTAACAAAAGATTTTTTTCTGATGCCTCTAAACTTTGAGAGTTTAAATTGATCTTACAAAATTCTATATACCAATCACAAAGTTCATACCAAATAAATTCATAAATTGATTGAGTCGCTAGATCAAATCTATAGTCACTCAAAGCATCATTTGTTTTTTCTATAGCAATATCCATTCTTGCATTAATCCAATCGTCTAAAATTCCAGAAGGCTTTGTCCTTTCAAAGTTTTCAAAATTATCTAATTGCATTTGGATAAACCTTGATGCATTCCAAAGTTTATTACAGAAATTTCTATATCCTTCAACTCTCTTAAAATCGAACCGAACTTCTCTGCTTCCAGAAGCTAAGGAACAGAATGTCAATCTCAATGCATCTGTTCCATAAGGTTTAATTCCTTCAGGAAATTCTTTAATTGTCTGGTTCTTTATTTTTTCCTCCATTTTTGGCTGCATCAAACCCGATATTCTCTTCTCAATAAGACTCTTTAAGTCAATTCCATCTATGATATCGAGAGGGTCGATTATATTTCCTTTAGATTTAGACATTTTTTGTCCACTAGAGTCATTTATTAGACCGTGGACAAAGATCTTTTTGAAGGGCACTTCATTAATGAAGTGAGTTGTCATCATAAGCATTCTTGAGACCCATAAGGAGATAATGTCATATCCAGTCACTAAAACATCAGTGGGATGATAGCGATCAAGCAGTTTCCTACTTTTTGGCCATCCTAGGGTAGAAAATGTCCATAATGCAGACGAAAACCAAGTGTCTAATACATCCTCATCACGTTTTAACTTAACTTGCTCATCTAGGTTATTTTCTTTTCTTATTTCTTCTTCAGAACTACCAACATATACTTTTCCATCCTTGTCATACCAAGCCGGGATTTGATGACCCCACCATAACTGCCTACTAATGCACCAATCTCTAATTTCATTCATCCAAGCAAAATAAGTATTCTCATAGTTCTTGGGGTGGAAGGTGCTTTCTTCTGATTTTACGACATCAATTGCTTTCTTTGATATCTCATTAACATCCATAAACCATTGCTTGGTTAAAAGAGGTTCGAGTATGGATCCGCTCCTATCTCCTCTTGGAATTGTTACCTTGTAAGGTTCTGTTCTTTCTAATAAATTCAATTTTTCTAGTTCTGATAAAACTTTTTTTCTTGCAGAACTTCTATCAAGACCAATGAATGATTTTGGAACTTCTTCATTCAAAGTTCCGTCTTTATTAAGAATATTAATTATTTCAAGACCGTGTCTTTTTCCTATCTCAAAATCATTGAAATCATGTGCAGGTGTAATTTTTACGCACCCAGTTCCAAAGTCTTCATCTACATATTCATCTGCAATTATAGGAACTTGTCTATTGGTTATAGGTAGAGTTATAGACTTTCCTATATATTTTTTATACCTATCATCTTCAGGATTTACTGCCACAGCTGTATCACCTAGCATTGTTTCTGGTCTGGTAGTGGCTACTATTAGATATTTACTTTCGTTAGTAATTTGATATTTAAGATGCCATAAACTCCCATTTTCTTCCGTATTGTCTACTTCTAGATCTGAAAGTGTCGTTTGAAGCTCCACATCCCAGTTAACCAGACGCTCTCCCTGGTAAATCAGGTCTTCTTTATAAAGCTTTATAAAAACTTCTAGAACAGCTTGACTCATATCTGGGCTCATTGTGAAAGCTTCACGAGACCAATCAACTGATGAACCTAATCTTCTTATTTGTTTAGTTATTGTATTTCCAGAAGATTCTTTCCAATCCCATACTCTTTTTATAAATTCTTCTCTTCCTAGATCTTCTTTAGTTATACCTTCTGATTCAAGTTGTCTTTCAACTACCATTTGAGTTGCTATTCCTGCATGATCAGTTCCAACTTGCCAAAGAGCATCGTAACCATTCATTCTCTTGAATCTTATAAGAGTATCAATTAGGGCATTTTGGAACCCATGACCCATATGTAGAGTACCAGTTACATTAGGAGGAGGAATCATGATACAAAAAGTATCTTTATTTGATTCAGGCTTGGCTTCAAAGAAGCCTGATTCCTCCCAGAATTTATACCATTTAGTCTCTATTTCACTCGGATCAAAATTCTTATTCATTTAATAAATTTAGGATCTAGACTCATTGTTTTACATTCCTTCCAAGTTTTTGCAACTTCCTCTCTGTACACTGAATTATCTTCAACCACAATTTGCAGATAGTCGCTATAGTTGGTGAGTTGGTTAGGAAGGGAAGGGTTAAAATTAATAAGAATCTTATTATTGTTTTTGGAGAATTTAGTACCCGGATATCCTATTTCAATAATATCCTCTTCAGACCTATTATTTGAGAGGTTATGTGGCATAAAGGAATCCTTAGGGTTGATCCATAGTTCAGAATCTAATTTTATTGCTTCATCTATATTTTGACATCTAATATCTATTTTTTGTTTCCCTTTACTTTCATTAATTAGGTTGAACGAAAGTTTACAAATGAAGGACATGGCTTCCTCTGCATTAGAACCTGCAGCTAGAAACTTTACATCCAACATAATTATGCTTTATCTATTAGAAATTGACTTAGTAAAGGAACTGGTCTTCCAGAAGCACCTTTTGCTAGACCTCCAACATGAGCCGTTCCTGCAACATCTAAATGAGCCCATTCATAATCCTTAGTAAATCTAGACAAGAAACATGCAGCTGTAATTGTTCCAGCTCTACCTCCTATGTTTGCTATATCAGCAAAATTGCTATTTAAATCTTTCTGATAGATATCCCAGATAGGCAGTCTCCATGCTTTGTCTTGTGATTTTAAGCCTGCTTCATACAAATCATTGGCATGCCTATCATTATTACTCATAAGACCTGAAGTGGCATGACCAAGAGCAATAATGCATGCACCTGTTAGGGTCGCAACATCAGTAACTGTTTTAGGATTAAATCTTTTTATGTAAGTTAATGCGTCAGCCAAAACTAATCTACCTTCTGCATCTGTATTTAATATTTCAACAGTTTGTCCAGAAAGAGTTTTTACAACATCTCCTGGTTTAGTAGCTTTACTTCCAGGCATGTTCTCTGCACTCGCAACAACTGCAACAACATTTAGAGGTATTTTTAATTCTGCCATTACTTGTATTGTTGATATAACACTTGCGGCTCCGCACATATCAAATTTCATTTCATCCATTGCTGCACCTGGTTTAAGGCTTATTCCTCCTGTATCAAAAGTAATACCTTTACCAACTAAAACATGAGGTTGATCTCCTTTTTTTCCTCCAGAGTATTCTAAAATTACTAATTTAGATTCTTGTGCACTCCCATTTCCAACCGAAAGAAGACAATGCATACCGATTTTTTCCATTTCTTTTTCACCTAGCACTTTGCATTTAAGATTCTTATATTTTTTTGCAGCAGCTTTTGATTGAGTTCCTAGGTAAGAAGGAGTGCATATATTCCCAGGCAGGTTACCAAAATCTTTTGCTGTGTTTGATCCTCTCCCTATTGCTTGACCTATTTTTAAGCTCTTTCTATTTGCAGAAGAAGGTGAGGAGCTAATAAAGACGTTTAGCTTTTTAAGTGTAATAACTTTTTTATCCTTTTTATTTATTTTTGCATCATAGGTGTAGCTTTGATTCTCTGCTAAAAAAGACAACTGTTGAATTAGCCAGTTTTTATCCTGTCCATCAATCGATATATCAGGTAAAACTATAGAGGCACTTTTAGCTTTAGTTCCAAGAATGGAATTAACCATAGAAGATAAAATAGACTTTGCTTTTTCCATAGATAACTTATCTTTTGTTTTTCCTATTCCAATTAGGTAAACAAGATCAGATTTAATACCTTGAGGTGCAGCTAAATTTCCAGTAGCACCTATATCGCTTTTAAGAAATTGCTTATTTTGTAATTTCTTTATTGAACCTCCAGAAACTTTGTTTAGTTCATTTGCATACTTATTTAGAGTCTTATCTGAATTAAGGCCCAAAACCAAGCAGTCAGTGTTTACTTTACTTAACTCGGAAGGATTTAATTTATTAATTGTTATGGTTAGTCTTTTTTTCACTTTTTTCTCCTTTATATAGGTATTTTATATGTTTAATGAAGAACCTATGTACTCTTTTCTTGTCGAATTATTATTTCAATAGGACAATGTATTTAATTATAAGATTATGATTTTAGTTCGTTATTTAGTTAAGGATATTTTCTCACATACTTTGTCTGTAAGTTTAATTTTTCTTTTCATCACATTTTCTTCAAGATCCATTCAATATTTAGAGGAAGTAGTTAAAGGTAATTTAGATAGTGAAGCTGTAATTTGGTTAATTTTACTTAGAATACCAGAGTTCTTAGAAATAATTATTCCCTTTAGTTTTTTCATAGCAATACTTTTAGTTATTGGCAGGTTGTATTCGGAAGGAGAATATGTGATTTTCCAGCAGAATGGCCTATCAACTTTAAATATTTCTAAGATACTGGTTTCTATAGGTCTCCTTTTGGGACTTATTCTTTTGTCTATTAATTATCTTTTGTCTCCATTAGCGAATAAGCAACTCCTTGAAATTAAAGCTGAAAAGAATTTATACCAAAAGATAAATCTAATCCGCCCTGGGTACTTTACGAAGGTTCAAGAAGATACTCTTTTTTATGTAAACGATAAAGACAATAAAAATATGAGTAATTTATTTATACATATTTCTACTAAGGAAACCGAGGAAACAATAATCTTTGCTGAGAAAGGAGAAATTAATGCACAACAACTGAAGCTTATTAATGGAACTTCCTTTTCTGAAAATGAACGTTCATCTCAAAGGTTAAGTTTTGATGAGCTTTATTTAAGCTTTTCAGATATTTCAGTAGAGGCTCAAGAATCTTTTGAATTTAGAACAAGCTGGGAGCTTTTATTATTTTTAATGATCTCTGGAGTTATTGCTTTGTTACTCTCTGAGATACAGCCCAGAGAAAGTAGGTACAAGAACCTTATACCTTCACTCATCATATACATTATTTACTTTGGCCTCTTTCTTTTTACTAAAGAGTCCCAAGAGAATCTAGCTAGCTGGTATATACATATTCCTTTTTTGCTCTTAGCGATATATTTATTTATTAAAAAAAGGGCTTGGTACACATGAATATAATTCTTGGAGATAAGCTAGATAGGCTGATTAGTACTCAGGTAGCAATTAGTTTATTTGTAGTATTTTTAGTTATAGGATTTCTAGATTTCTTCTTTCAGCTTTTAAATGAATTTCAGGATATTGATGATAATTATTCTTTAAGCAATGCTCTATTTTACTGTTTTTCTAGTATGCCTTTTCGTCTTTATGATCTTCTGCCTTATTTTTGTCTAATAGGCATGGTGGTTGGTTTAGGGTCTCTAGTAGACAGTGGAGAAATGATAGGAGCTAGGGTTTTAGGAAAATCCTATTTTTTAATAGGTATAGCAGCATTTCGACCTCTCATAATTCTTATGTTTTTAGGTCTTTTGGCCTCTGAATACTATATACCTAATATATCTCAATCTGCCTTAGAAGGAAGAGCTGAGAAGAAACAAGAATTAGCTTCTGAGGAAGGGTATTGGATGAATAACCCTGAAGGATTTTTATATTTCCAATATGCCCCAGATAAGGAAACAATAAAAAACATTAAATTTATTCAACACGATAAAAATTTTAAACCATTGAATTTAATAAAATCAGATACTGCTGTTGCAGAAAAGGACAACTGGATTTTATCTAAACCATCAACAAAGACTATCAACGATAATATTTTAACCATACCTTCAGAAAAAATATCTATTAGCAAAGGATTGCAGGGAATTAAAACAGTGCTTGATCCAAAATACCTTTCTTTATCTGACCTCAGTCTACTAATCAAAACATCAAATGAAGGCTTTAGAAAAAGATCATTATCACTAGAATATTGGAAAAAAATTCTCCAACCATTCATTACCTTTTCACTGCTGTTATTGTCCTTATCATTTATTTTTGGACCTATGAGAGATCAGAAATCTAGTCAGAGAATTATAGTATCTTTAGTAGTTGCATTTTGTTTTGATCTGTCCAATAAACTTCTAGGAAGTATTTCCATAGTAACTGGAACATCAGTATTTTTAGCTGTTTTGCTTCCTGCTCTCGTGGTATCTGTATTCGGCCTCATCAGCTTGAGACGCCTTAAGTAAGCTTCTTATTTATTATTCTTGTATTAGAAATTCTATCTGACCATGAAATTTTATCTTTGGACCAAAATATTGAGAAGTAACCTAGCCCAAACATAAGTCCTGTAAATATGGAGCTTATGCATCTTATAAAAGCTTGTTTTATTTTGATTGGTTTATCATCGTGAGATACAAGTTGGATCTTCCAAGCTTGCATGCCAGTTGTTTGACCTTTGTTCTTCAACCAGAAGTAAATGTAATAACAAGGTCCACTTAGTAAGATTATAAACAATTGTAAGATTTGCCCTACGATTCCCATTTTCTCATAACCTCCGTGGAGAAAAACTAACCCAAAAGTAAAAACTAAAATAATCCCTAAAACTAAAAAGCTGTCATAAACCAAGGAAAAAACTCTTCTAAAGAAGCCTGCATATTTCATAAAACTATGGTCTTTTTTTTTAATATCATTATTCTATAGCTAATTGTATGAATCAGTCAGCACAAGAATATCAAGACACAAGTTTCTTTGGTCACCCTAAAGGACTGATGACTCTTTTCTTTACCGAAATGTGGGAAAGAATGTCTTATTACGGTATGCGAGGGCTGTTGGTCCTTTACATGACTATAGGTGTGGCAGGCAATCCTGGAATGGAGTGGTCTAATGTTCAGGCTAACGCTATATATGGTATCTATGCCGGAATGGTATATTTCTTAGCTGTCCCTGGTGGATGGCTTGCAGATAACTTATTAGGTTACCAAAGAGCTGTAATGATTGGAGCTTTGATAATAACCTTGGGTCATTTCACTTTAGCAATACCCTTAGAGCAAACTTTCATACTTGGGCTTGTATTTGTTGCCGTTGGAACGGGTCTTTTAAAACCGAATATATCTACAATAGTAGGGCAGCTTTATCAATCAAATGACTCCAGGAGAGATGCAGGGTACACAATATTCTATATGTCTATAAATATAGGAAGTATGCTTGGTTTTTTTGTTTGTGGGTGGTTAGGTGAAAAGATAGGCTGGCACTGGGGTTTTGGAGCTGCAGGTATTGGAATGCTGGCAGGTGTTATCCAATTCATATATTTTAAAAAATTCTTAGGTTCAGCTGGTTTGGAACCTATTCCAATAGAAGAAAGGAAAAGAGGCTTCTATAAAGGTATTACTCTTTCTGTTTCTTTATTTGTTGCTCTGATAGTTATAACTGGCTTAATGGGCTTATGGTCTGTTGACCCAGTATTTTTTGCTGAAAGATTCAGAGACTTTTTGATAGCAATTTCGGCTATTTATTTCTTTTACTTATTTTTCCTCGCCAATCTATCTAAGGACGAAAAAAAGAACGTATTAATGTTAATGTTGTTATTTTTAGGTGCTGCAGCATTTTGGTCAGGGTTTGATCAGTCAGCTGGATCCTTTACTATTTTTACGAGAGATTATGTAAATTTATATTGGGTCCCAGTTAGTTGGACGCAAATTGCAAATCCTTTATTCATAGTAATTTTTGCTCCTTTCTTTGCTAACTTATGGGTATTCTTGGGCAAAAGAAACCTTGACCCTTCGACTCCAATTAAATTTGCTATAGGGTTATTATTTATGGCAATAGGTTTCATAGTCATGATATTCGCGGTAAAACTGGCTCTAGCAGAATCCACAGTTGGAGTTCAGTGGTTACTAATAACATATCTTATTCACACTTTTGGTGAGCTTGCACTATCTCCAGTTGGCCTTTCAGCTTTTTCAAAATATTCTCCAAAAAGGTATGCCGGCCAAATGATGGGTATATGGTTTTTAGCTTCTTCCTTAGGAGGAGTTCTTGCTGGCTTGTTGGGAGGGGAAGCAACAGAATCTGGATTAGAAAGCATGAGCCCAGTTTTTGAACAGCTTGTTATTTATTGCTTACTCTTAGCTGTTGCTCTTTTTGTTCTTTCCTTTGTGGTCAAGGGCAAAGAATTAGAAGATTAAACTAACCAAGAAGTTTTAAAATAATTCTTTTGTATAACTTAGAGAGTTTATCTAGGTCACTAACTCTTACAGATTCATTTATTTTATGAATGGATTCATTTCTGGGTCCAAGTTCTACAACTTGACTGCCAGTTGGAGCAATAAATCTTCCATCCGAAGTACCTCCTTCTGTAGATAACTTTACGTCTTTTAGTTTCAACTCTTCTTTGATGGAGCTTGTAACTGCATCTATGAGCTCTTTTTCTTCAGTCAAAAAAGGGAGTCCACTTTCCTTCCACTCAGATTCAAATTTGACTTCATGTGACTTAAGAATATTTTCTACTTCTTCCTTTATCTTTTCTGCTGTTATGGAAGGGGAGTATCTAACATTGAATTTAAAATTAAGTTCTCCAGGAATAACATTCTCAGCTCCCGTTCCTGAGTTAATATTTGAAATTTGTAAAACACTATCTGGAAATTTCCCAGTATTATCTTTCCATTTCAATGAAGCGATATCATTTACTATTATCATTGATTTATGTATTGGATTATCTGCTTTTGAAGGATAAGCAATATGACCCTGGACCCCTTTAATTGTAATTGAAGCTCCTACCGAACCTCTTCTGCCAATTTTTATTGCATCTCCAAGTACATCCTCAGACGTAGGTTCTCCTACAAGGCACCAATCTATATTTATACCTCTACTTTTTAGTTCTTCCACGACCTTTTTGACACCGTCCTCAGCCGGACCTTCTTCATCACTTGTAAGCATGATCCCCAACTTGCCCTTTAAAGGGATTTTCTCGCTAGATATGTCTTCGCATGCAGTGATAAAAGCAGCAACACTACTTTTCATGTCTGCAACACCTCTTCCATATAGCAAGCCATCTCTTTCAGTTCCAATAAAAGGATCTGAATCCCATTGTTCTATCGGACCTGTTGGGACAACATCAGTATGACCTAATAAAACAAGCATTTTATTGCCTTCACCAACAGTAGCCCAAAGATTAGAGACTTCTCCAAAATCTATCTTTTCTATATTAAAACCCAAAGGTTTTAGTCGTTGCGTAATTAAATCTTGGCACCCCATATCATTCGGAGTTACCGAAGGCTTAGATATAAGTTCTTTCGTTAAATCTAAAGTTTTAGACATCTGAATTAGTTATTTGAATGTAAATCTTCATTTAAATTTACGTCTTTCTTCCTTTCTTTGCATTGAATAGAGCCTGTTAGAGAATTTCTTATAAACAGCAGGTCAGGTTTAAGAGAAAGTTCTTCAGCTTTTACCGTTTTTAAGACTTGGTTATTGTCATCGATTATTTCAACTTTCGAAGCTGAAGTAAGGTATAGACCGGATTCAATAATACATCTGTCTCCAAGAGAAATTCCTAATCCTGAATTAGCTCCAAGCAAACAATCCTTACCAACTGATATAACTAAGTCGTTTCCTCCTGATAAAGTACCCAATGTACTAGCTCCACCACCTATATCGCTTCCTTCATCAACTATAACGCCTTGAGCTATTCTTCCTTCAACCATACCTTTACCAAGAGTTCCTGCATTAAAGTTGATCTGGCCTTCATGCATTATGGTTGTTCCTTCACCCACATATGCCCCTAATCTTACTCTTGAAGAATCAGCTATTCTCACTCCTTCTGGAATCACATAATCAGTCAAGTTAGGAAATTTATCTAAAGAATAGACATGAATTTGGCCACCCGAAATTTTTCTGTCTTTAATAATCTCGGGTAACTCATCTGGGTCTTTGGGTCCTTCAGATGTCCATGCTACTGTTGGAAGCATAGCAAATATATTTTCCAAATTTATTGAGTTTGGTTTAACTTCCCTATAAGAAAGTAAATGAAGTTTTAGGTAAGCCTCAGGAACACTTTCTATTTTTCTATCTTCTCTTAAGACAATCATGACTAAGTGAGAAGAGTCAGATAAATAATCATTAAGATTAATAGTACTTAATTCCTTGACTATCTCTTTTGAGAGATCTAACGGTGTTTCAAAATCGTCTGATGAAAATTTTGAGGCTTCCTCAATGATATTAGAGTCTAGGTTAATTAAATCTTTTGGATAAAAAATTTCTAACCAATTGCCTTCTTGGTTCTTTGTTCCAATACCTATTGCTGACCATTTAACAGTATTCATATTCAATTTTAAATTTTGGAAGCTGAATCATAAGCTTGATCTTTAAACAGTCAATAAATTAATAAGAATTTAGAACATTGAGAATAGAAATCATAGATTTTTCAACTGTATCTATTTCATGAACTACAGCTACCCTTATGTAGCCATACCCAGGGTTAACTCCAAAGTTTTCTTGTCCTAAATAACTTCCAGGAAGCACTATTACCTTTTCTCTTTCATAGAGAGCTTGAGTAAATTCTTCGTCAGAGCAAGGTGTCTCTATCCAGAAATAAAAAGATCCATTGGGTCTTCTTATATGTGGGTAGTCTGACAGTATTTCTAAAGATAAATCGTACTTTTTGTCGTAGTTCAGTCTATTTTGTTCTACATGTAGTTCATCTTCCCAGGCCCAAATACTAGCTTTTTGTGACGGTATAGGGATAGTAACTCCATGATAAGTTCTATATAAAAGAACTTTTTCTATTAATTCCTCAGAACCTACAATAAATCCAGATCTTAGCCCGGCTAAGTTAGATCTTTTTGATAAGCTATGAAAAACAGCGAACTTGGGGTCTGTTTGATCAAACTTCAGGAATTCTAATAGCCCTAATGGAGCTTTTTTATCACTAGGGTATATATCCACATAACACTCATCTGAACAAATTATGAAGTTAAATTTATTGGCTAATCTAATAACCTCTGAATAATCTTTTTCAGTAAGGCAATATCCGGTGGGGTTTGAGGGAGAACAAAGAATTAAAATCTGGCAATTTTCAAGGACATCTTCTGGAATAGAATTAAAATCAGGCCTAAAATCATTCTCTTTTTCAGAGTTCAAGTAGAAGCAATCTGCTCCTGCCATTTTTGCAGCACCTTCATAGATTTTATAGAAAGGATTGGGGACGATCACTGTTGGTTTTTTTCGATTTCTGTCAATGCTAGCCTGCATGAAAGAAAAAATACCTTCTCTAGTTCCTCCTAGAGGTAATACGCACTGCCCAAGTTTAGTTTGAGGTTCTAAATTAAACCTCCTTTTTAACCACTCCTCATAGCTATCTCTTAATTGGTCTAAACCTTTAGAAGTAGGGTATTGAGATAAGGCTTGTGAATCCTTATGTATTAAGTCTAAACATTCTTGAGGAGGGCTATGCTTAGGTTCTCCAATAGATAGATTTATTGAGTCAGGATCTACTTTATTTCCAGCATTAAGTAACCTAGAAAGAAAGTAGAAAGGATATTGGCTTAGAGAATCTAGATCTTTATTCATAATCTTCTCCCGACAAATTTTGTAAAAGTAAATCTGTAAGCTCTGCTAATTTGTCTTCATTTTCGAGTTTACTATCTTTGTCTGTTACTACGCAGAACCTATCTTCTGCCGTTTCTCCATAAGTGGAAATGCTTGCCTTTTTTATGGAGAGTTTATTTTCTGTAAAAATTTTACATATAGAGGCTAGAAGTCCAGGTCTATCTAGAGTTTTTATGTCTAACTGAGTCCAGCCATTTTCATTATCTTGCGTAATTTCTATTGTTGTTTTTTTTGAAAAGCTTTTTAATCTAATTGGTAGTCTCTTAGTTACAAAAGAAGGTTTTAAATCTTTAATTCTCAAGGTTTGTTTTAATTTCTTTTCTATTTCTCTTAATTTTTCAGGTTCAGAAAGTAGGCTCTCTCTCGAATCGTCAGCTATTGTTATATTTTCTATGCAAAAACCATCTTTAGTGCCAAATAATTTAGCATCCAAGACATTTACATTTTCAGAATCTAAGACCGAGACTACACTAGAAAAGACATTTGGCCTGTCAGAAGTGTATATCAATAAATTCAACAGACCTTCTTCTCTGTCTTCAATAAATTTAGCAATGGTTTCACCTTTTTCTTTGTTCAGTAGAAGACTAGTTTGGCTCTCTATTTGATTGATATTAAGAGCTTGAAAATAAGAATCATAGAAATTACTCCATATTAGTTTTATTTTTTTATGGTCTAGTTTCTTGAAGTTCTCTATGAGTAATTCCTTTTTATCTTCTTCATGACCTTCGTTAATTATTTCTCTTCTAGCTTTTAACCAAAGTTCTCTAAGAAGTGAAGAATTCCAAGAATTCCATAAATTTGGATTAGTTGCTGAAATATCTGAGACAGTTAAACAGTATAAATAATTGAGTCTATCCATGCTTCCCACCTCTCTAGAAAATTTTTTTATTACACTCAAATCGCTTAGATCTTCTTTTTGCGAAGTTTTGGACATCAATAGATGATTTCTTACTAACCATTGAATAAGATCAGAGTCTTCTTCTGAAAAGCTATTTCTTTTACAAAATCTTTTAACAATTCTTTCTCCGAGACTAGAGTGATTTCCACCTCTTCCTTTACCAATATCATGAAAAAAACCTGCTAAATAAAGATTGAGAACTTTTGGTAATTGTTTGGCAATATCGGAAGCTAATTCAAACATTCCATCATTCTTATCATGAATAAGCTTATTCATATTTTTCAGAAGTTTTAGAGTATGAATATCTACAGTATAAATATGAAATAAATCATATTGCATTTGGGCTGTAACTCTTCCAAATTCTGGTATTAGTCTGGGTAGCACTCCCAGGGCATGCATTCTTTTGAGCTCATCTACCATTTTAGGACTATTTGAAGATAGTAATTCAAGAAAAAGATCATCATTCTTTCTTTTTCTTCTGAAGCTATAATTTATGAGACTCCTATTAGCTTTTAATTTTCTTAGAGTTCTATTTTCTATACTTTTTATATTTTCATTTAGGCTCATTTCTATGAATAGCTTTATCATCAAAGAGGGATTTCTCTTAAAACTTTTCCCTTTTTTTAATGCAATTTGATTATCAATTGATTCAAAATCATCACTTATTTTCTTTCTTTTGCTATTCTTTTTCTTCTTAAGTTTGGATGAAATAGTTTCTATGAATCCTAAATTAATTTCTGAAACGCTTTGAGCAGATCTGAAGTACCTATGCATTAACTTTTCAGTAGAAGCATTTTCACGAGACAAATTTGGGAACATGCTTTCACCGATTGGAATCTGGTAATTAAACAACAGTCTATCTTCTTCTTTTCCAGCATATAAATGAAGATGGTATCTAAGTAACCACAACCATTGCTTAGCTTTAGTCAGTTCTTTAATTTCTTCACTAGACAATAATTCTTGTCTTAAAGATAAATCAAAATTGCTTCTCAAATAGTTTAGCTTTATCCAGTCAATAGTATGTATATCTCTAAGTCCGCCAGGGGATTGCTTTAGGTTAGGCTCTAAGTTGTATTCAGTATTATCAAACCTATGATGCCTATCTTTCTGCTCTTCAATTTTTTCTAATAGAAAAGAATCTTTAGGCCATATTTTTTTTGAATGAATAAGTTTATTTAATTGACACTCCAATTGATTGCTAGCATTTAAATTTCTAACTTCTAAAATATTTGTCATGGCTTGGACATCTTTTTTTATTTGATCTTCTTCTTCTTTGAGAGTTCTGACGCTATGACCAACTTGGTAGTCTAAGTCCCATAGTTTTTGAATGAAATTTTCAACTTTTGGAATTAAGTCCGGATTTATTTTTTGTTCTGACAATAAAAGAAGATCGATATCTGAATGAGGATGTAACTGCTTTCTTCCATAACCCCCTACGGCAAATAATCCCAATTCATTTTGATTTTGAAGTCCAGACTCTTCCCAAGAAACAAGTAAAAAATTGTCAGCCTCTTTAGCTCTTTTTTGTAAAGTCTGCTTGATATTTTTTAAGGAAGGAACTTCTCTATTCATCCTTTCAACTAAAAAGTCTCTTCAATCCTTTTTGTTAAAACCTCGCACCCATCTGAAGTTACGGCTAGAGTATGTTCCCATTGGGCTGAATTTCTTCCATCTTTTGTTTCAACCGTCCATCCATCACTTAAAGACTTAGTAAACTTAGAACCCAAATTTATCATTGGTTCGATGGTAAAGCACATGCCTTCTTTAAGCTGTAGACCAGTTCCTTGCTCACCATAATGAAGTATCTGTGGCTCTTCATGATAGACCTTTCCTATGCCATGACCACAATATTCTTCAACTACAGAATAGTAATTTTTTTCTGCATGTTTTTGGATTACATGACCTATATCACCGAGATATACTCCTGGTTTGACTATTTCTATTGCCTTATAGAGGCATTCTTGAGTTATTTTCACTAACCTTTCATTATGAGGTTTACATTTGCCCACTAAGAACATTTTAGAGGTATCGCCATGCCAGCCATCTTTTAGCACTGTTACATCTATATTCAGAATATCACCATTTTTAAGAATTCTTTTGTAGTCTGGTATGCCATGACAAACAACTTGATTAAGACTGCTACAAATTGTTTTCTCGAATCCTCTATATCCAACATTAGCAGGAATGGCATTTTGTTCATTAATAATGTAATCGTGGCAAATTGAATCTAATTCACCAGTAGAAATACCTGGCTTCACAAAGGGAGTGATCATTTCAAGAACTTCAGCAGCTAATTTTCCAGCTACTCTCATTTCTTCAATATCAGATAATGTTTTTATCATTTTTTTAGTTTATTTTAGTTGAATTAAATAGACATCTTAATGTAGGTTTATTATAGTGTGGTTTTAATGCCAATAAGCATTAAAAACATAAATGCGGACCTAGAAATAATCTCTGGTTCGCTTTTTTTTTACCTAAAAATTACATCTATTTTAATCAGTTCTAATTAGAAATGAAGTCTTCAAACGCCATATTAGTATTACAAGATGGCACTACTTTCTCTGGAAAAAGCATAGGATTTCAGGGGGAATCATGTGGAGAAGTTGTATTCAATACAGCAATGACTGGCTATCAAGAAATTCTTACAGACCCATCTTATTGCCAGCAAATTGTTACTTTAACTTACCCTCATATAGGTAATACCGGAACAAATGTTGAAGATTTTGAATCGGAAAAAGTTTGGTGCTCTGGATTAATTATTAAAGATCTACCTTCTACTTTAAGCAGTTGGCGAAATGAAACAAATTTAAGTGAATTTTTAATAAGTAATAAAACAGTAGCCATTTCTAATATTGATACTAGGAAATTAGTAAATATTATTAGGGAGAAAGGAGCCCAACCGGGTGCAATAATCACTGGAAAAAATCCAAATAAAGATAAAGGGTTTGATTTAGTAAATAGTTTTCCTGGTTTATCAGGATTAGATTTAGCTAAAGAAGTTACTACTAGTAGAAATTATTCTTGGAAAGACGGTGTATGGAGAGAAGACAGCAGATCTACAAAATATAAAGTCGTTGCATTGGATTTTGGAGTAAAGAAGAATATTTTAAGGATTCTCCATAATAGGGCCTGTGAAATTGAAGTTGTTCCTGCCAAGACAACCATTGAACAAATCCTTTCTCATAAGCCGGATGGAGTCTTCCTCTCAAATGGACCTGGTGATCCTGAACCATGTGATTATGCTATTGAAACAATTAAGCAAGTAATTCAAGCAAACATACCAGTTTTTGGAATTTGTCTGGGGCATCAGTTATTAGCTTTAGCCTTGGGGGCTAAAACATCTAAAATGAAATTTGGTCATCATGGCGCCAATCATCCAGTTCAAGATCTAAAAACTCAGAAAGTTTTTATAACAAGTCAGAATCATGGCTTCATGGTTGATGAAGATTCCCTAGATGAGGATATTGAGATCACTCATAAATCACTTTTTGATGGTTCTATACAAGGAATTAGCCACAAAACCTTACCAGCATTTAGTTTTCAAGGACACCCTGAGGCAAGTCCAGGACCTCATGATATAAAAGGGCTTTTTGATAAATTTATAGATCTTATGGAGAACAGAGTTGCCTAAAAGAAAAGATATTAATTCAATTTTAATCTTAGGGGCTGGACCAATTGTAATAGGGCAAGCATGTGAGTTTGATTATTCTGGAGCTCAAGCTTGTAAGGCTCTGAAAGAAGATGGATTCAGAGTGATTTTAGTTAATTCAAATCCTGCAACCATAATGACTGACCCTTCTATGGCAGATTCCACCTATATTGAACCAATACATTGGGAGACTGTAGAAAAAATTATAGAAAAGGAAAAACCAGATGCAATCTTACCAACAATGGGAGGGCAAACCGCCTTAAACACCGCATTAGATCTTCACAGTAAAGGTATATTGAAAAAGCATGGTATAGAAATGATTGGAGCCACCAAGGAGGCTATAGATAAAGCAGAAGACAGAGATTTATTTGCTGCTGCGATGGAAAAGATTGGTTTAAGGACTCCTAAAGCTGCGTTAGCACATAATTCAGAAGAAGCTAAAGAGATATTAGATGATATTGGGTTCCCTTGTGTATTGAGGCCAAATTTTACTATGGGTGGAGGTGGAGGTGGAATTGCCTACAACGTAGAAGAATTTGAAGAGATTTGTATAAGAGGTTTTGATCTATCTCCAACAAGTGAAATATTTATTGATGAATTCTTAGGTGGCTGGAAAGAATATGAAATGGAAGTTGTTAGAGATAAAAATGACAACTGTATTATCGTTTGTAGTATTGAAAATCTGGACCCCATGGGAGTTCATACTGGTGACTCCATAACAGTAGCACCAGCCCAGACTCTTACCGATAAAGAATATCAATTGATGAGAAATGCTTCGATGGCTATTTTAAGGGAAATAGGAGTCGAGACAGGAGGGTCAAACGTTCAATTCACTATCAACCCAGAAGACGGTGAGATGCTAGTCATTGAGATGAACCCTAGGGTTTCAAGATCATCTGCCCTAGCTTCTAAGGCAACAGGATTTCCTATAGCCAAAGTAGCTGCGAAATTGGCTGTAGGTTATACATTAGATGAGTTAAAGAATGATATAACTGGAGGAGTTATACCTGCATCTTTTGAGCCTTCTATAGATTATGTTGTAACTAAGATACCTAGATTTAATTTTGAGAAATTTCCCGGTGCTGAACCTGTCTTAACAACTCAGATGAAATCTGTCGGAGAGGTTATGGCAATAGGAAGAACTTTTAAAGAATCTTTTCAGAAAGCGATAAGAGGTTTAGAAATAGGAAAAGATGGTTTAAATGAAGTTTTCAATGAAGAAGAACAAGAAATTCAAGTACTGAAAACAGGGGTTTCAATACCAAGTCCAGATAGGTTGTGGCTTCTTGCAGACGCGTTTAGACAAAATTTCTCCTTGGAGGAGATATTTGAACTTTCCAAAGTAGATCCTTGGTTTCTTTCGCATATTCAAGAATTAGTTGCAGAAGAAGAAGAGATTAAAAATTTAGACCTTAATTCATTAAATGAAGAAAATTTGTACAAATTTAAATGCCATGGATTTTCTGATAAAAGATTAGCTAGTCTTCTTGATACTGAAGAGGAATCTATTCGAAAGAAAAGACTTTCTTTGAATATAAAGCCTGTATATAAAAGAGTGGACACTTGTGCTGCAGAATTTGAATCCTCTACTGCTTACATGTACTCCTCTTATGAATCTGAATGTGAATCTCGTCCTACTAAAAATAAAAAAGTCGTAGTTTTAGGGGGAGGCCCTAATAGAATAGGACAAGGCATAGAATTTGATTATTGTTGCGTACATGCCTCTATGGCAATGAAAGATCTTGGTTACGAAACCATTATGGTCAATTGTAATCCAGAGACTGTCTCAACTGATTACGATACTTCAGATAGATTGTATTTTGAGCCTATAACCACTGAAGATGTATTATCTATTATAGATATTGAGAAACCAGAAGGCGTAATTGTTCAATATGGAGGACAAACCCCACTAAAATTAGCGAGAGAATTAGAAGAAAATGGAGTTCCAATTTGGGGAACTTCACCTGATTCTATCGATTTAGCTGAAGATAGAGGAAGATTTCAAGAATTCGTACAAAAATTGAATCTTCTGCAACCTCCAAATGGGTTAGCTACAAATATGGAAGAAGCCATGAATGTATCCAAAGATATTGGCTATCCTCTCGTAGTGAGACCTTCTTATGTTTTAGGGGGAAGAGCTATGGAAATTGTATATAACGATAAAGACTTAAAAGATTATTTAACAGATGCAGTTCAAGCAAGCGAAAGCAGTCCTGTTTTATTAGACAGCTTTCTAAATCAGGCAACTGAAATAGATGTTGAAGCAGTCACAGATGGTACGGATGTTGTCATTGGAGGAATATTGCAACATATTGAGCAAGCTGGTATTCATTCTGGAGATTCTGCCTGTTCTTTACCGCCTTACAGTCTACCTCTGGAACTAGTTTCAGATATCAATGACATGGTTAAAAATATAGCGAAAGAAATTAAAGCTATTGGCCTTCTAAACGTTCAACTTGCTTATTTTCAAGACACTCTTTATTTAATTGAGGTTAATCCTAGAGCCTCTCGAACTATACCCTTTGTGTCAAAGTGTATAGGAAGGTCTTTAGCTGATATTGGAGCAAAATGCATGGCGGGCATTTCTTTAATTGATCAAGGATTTACTAGTGAAATAATTCCTCCTTATTTTTCTGTTAAAGAAGCGGTTTTACCTTTTTCAAGATTCCAAGGTGTTGATCCAATACTAGGTCCAGAGATGAAGTCCACTGGTGAGGTTATGGGAATTGGTAAAAGTTTTGCTGAAGCCTATTCTAAAGCTGAACTAGGAGCAGGAGAAAAAATCCCTACTGAAGGGTGTGTTTTTATTAGTGTGAGGCATTCTGATAGAGATCTTGTAGCAGAATTATCTCAAGAGTTTCATGAACTTGGTTTTGAAATTGTAGCTACAAGAGGAACAGCAGAGATAATTAAGGAAAAAAATATACCAGCAAAAGTAGTTAAGAAGGTGGCTCAAGGAAGACCTCATGTGGTTGACATGATTAAGAATGGAGAAATAGATTTAGTAATTAATACTTCTGAAGGAAGACAATCAATTATAGATTCAGCTTCTATTAGACGAACAGCCTTAGAAGAAAAAGTTTACTGCACTACAACAATTGAAGGAGGCAGAGCAGTTTGTTCGGTAATTAGAAATAAGGATTCTTGGACTGTTGAGAAGCTGCAATCCCTTCATGATAGACTTGAAATATGACGAAATACCCAATGACGCCTTTAGGTGAATCTTTGTTAAGGGAAGAACTAAAAAAACTCAAGACTAAAGATAGAGCAGAAATAGTAAAAGCTATAGCAGAAGCTAGAGAATTTGGAGATTTAAAGGAAAATGCTGAATATCATGCTGCTAAAGAACAACAAGGCTTAATAGAATCTAGAATTAAAGATATAGAATCTAAGCTAACCGATTCTCAAGTAATCGACGTAAAAAACATTGAGCCAATGGGAAAAGTTATATTTGGAACGACGGTTGAGATAGAAGATACTGGAGACGACAATAGGGTTGCATATCAGATTGTTGGAGAAGATGAAGCTGATGTAGCAAAAGGTAAAATTTCAGTAAATTCGCCTCTCTCAAGATCCTTAATTGGTAAAATCGAAGGAGATATCTTTATATTCAAGACACAAGCAGGAACAAAAGAATACGAAATAATCTCTGTTAAACATAAATAATCTTGGCAAAGTCATCTAATACTTATAGCAAACAAGATTCTTTTGCACTACAAGCTAAAAAGCTCGGATATAGATCTAGAGCAGTACTTAAATTAAAGGAAATTTCTGATAAAGATAGATTGCTTAAAAGAGGAAGTAGAGTCCTAGATCTAGGATGCAGCCCTGGAGGTTGGAGTCAACTATGTTCTGAAATAGTAGGTAAGGAGGGTTTGGTGGTAGGAATTGATCTAAAAAAAGTAGAACCGATAAAAGGAGTAACATTAATACAAGAAGATATTGTTAACTTTTCTAAAGATTTACTTTTAGAGTATGGAATAAAAGCAAATAAATTTGACCTTGTTTTATCTGATATGGCCCCCAATATAAGTGGTATAAAAGAAAGAGATGAGGCTCAAATGATTGAACTTATAGAAATCATTAAATCAGTTAGTGATGAATTCTTAACTAATAAGGGCAGCTTATTAGTGAAAGTATTTCATGGAGAGCCCCATGAAAAATTTATGAATTATGTGAAATCTAACTTCCAACAGGTTAGAATTAGAAAACCATCTGCTTCGAGACCCAACTCAAGTGAGCTTTATGTTCTCGCAATAGGAAAAAATTATGAGTGAAATAATTAAAAATATCTTAATGTGGCTTTTTATAGTCGTAACAATATTTGCTTTTCTAGGAAACTTTTCTAATGGAACTCAGAAACAAGTTCTTGAGTATTCAGAATTTATAGCTCAAGTAGAGAGCGATCAAGTTCTTAGTGTTCAGTTTTTGAACGATAACTATACGATAAAGGGAAAAACGGTAAATGGAGAAGAATTTGAGACGGTAAAACCACCTTTCTTACAAGACAATTTGAGTGAAGTTCTAAGGGAACACAGAGTTCAAGTTGCAGGTCAAAAACCTGAAGAGCAGTCAATACTTAGGCAGCTATTAGTGGCAAGTTTTCCTATTTTAATAATTTTACTTGTTTTCATTTTCTTTATGAGACAAATGCAGGGAGGTATGTCAGGAAAATCAGGACCTATGAGCTTTGGGAGAAGTAAAGCAAAGATGTTAGAAGGCGGAAGAGTTAAGATTACTTTTGCCGATGTAGCAGGAGTGGAAGAAGCAAAAGAGGAAGTTCAGGAATTAGTTGATTTTCTAAGAGATCCAACAAAATTTCAGAAGGTAGGAGGAAAGATACCTACTGGGATTTTGATGGTAGGATCTCCTGGAACTGGAAAAACACTTTTAGCCAAAGCAATAGCGGGAGAGGCTAAAGTTCCATTCTTTTCTATATCAGGTTCAGATTTCGTAGAAATGTTTGTCGGAGTAGGTGCTTCAAGAGTTAGAGATATGTTTGAACAGGCAAAAAAACAATCTCCATGCATAGTTTTTATAGATGAAATAGATGCTGTAGGAAGGCATAGAGGCGCAGGCTTGGGGGGCGGACATGATGAAAGAGAGCAGACTCTTAATCAACTTCTAGTAGAAATGGATGGGTTTGAAGAAAACGAAGGAATAATAATTATTGCCGCAACAAATAGACCTGATGTACTTGACCCAGCCTTGTTAAGACCGGGAAGGTTCGATAGGCAAGTAGTTGTCCCTTTACCAGACATAAGAGGTAGAGAACAGATTCTAAAGGTTCATATGAAAAAAGTTCCAATAGGGGATGATGTGGATGCTTCGTTAATAGCTAGAGGAACACCAGGTTTCTCTGGAGCTGATTTAGCAAATTTAGTAAATGAAGCAGCGCTAGTGGCTGCAAGATCAGGTAAAAAAATTGTGGGTATGGAACAATTAGAATTTGCAAAAGATAAGGTAATGATGGGTACAGAAAGGAGATCCATGGTTATGTCTGAAGATGAAAAACTTAAAACAGCTTATCATGAGGCCGGACATGCTATTGTAGGTAGATCTTTAGAAGAACATGACCCAGTATACAAGGTGACAATTATTCCTAGAGGTAGAGCACTGGGAGTAACTGTATTTTTACCAGAAGAAGACAAGTATAGTCATAGCAGACAATACATCTTGGATCGAATTTGTGGTCTTTATGGTGGAAGAATAGCTGAAGAATTAGTCTACGGTGAGAAAGGAATTACTACAGGCGCTTCAAATGATATAGAGAGAGCTACTGAATTAGGTAGAAATATGGTTACTAAGTGGGGCTTGTCATCTAAATTAGGTCCAATGAGATATGGAGATGAATCTGACGAACCTTTTCTAGGAATGACAGCAGGGAGTTCAAGACAAGATATTTCTGATGAAACAGCAAGGGTTATAGACCAAGAAGTTAAGTCTATTCTTACTGATTGTTATGATCAAGCAACCTCAATCTTAAAGGAACATCTTGATAAACTTCATGTCATGGCTAAAGCATTAGTTGATTATGAGACTATAGATTCTAATCAAATAGATGACATTATGGCTGGAGCAGAACCAAGAGCGCCTGGAGATAAAAAAGAAGATAAAGAAGATAAAAAAAGTGACCCTAAGGTAGGAGATCCTGCAGAGCAGTTGTAGAGCTAATATCTTCAGGATTAATACTCATGACCAAAACAGAAGAATATCTGCCAGAAGGTTGGAGGTTTGGTACCGACGGAATTAGAGGGAAGGTTGCTTCTAAGATGCAACCAGTTTTTATGACTACGGTTGCAATGGCAGCTGGGAAAGTTTTAAAAGAAGAAGGTGTTGAAGAGATTCTTATTGGGAAGGACACTAGAATCTCAGGTTATATGATTGAATCAGCTCTTCAAGCTGGTTTTATTTCTTCTGGGATAAATGTAGTACTTTTGGGGCCAGTTCCAACTCCAGCAGTTTCATTTCTAACTGCTTTAAGAAGAAAAAATGCCTTTGGCTTAGTTATAAGCGCTTCCCATAATACTTATCTTGATAACGGCATTAAATTTTTTAATTCTAAAGGAGAAAAAATTTCTTCCTCTTTAGAAAAAAGAATTGAAAATTACATACTAAGATTGCAACAATGGAATAAAGATTTCTTAATAAATGATGCAAATACATTAGGAAAGGCCTCGAGACTAATAGAGGCTCAAGACCTTTATATTGAATTTTGTAAATCAAAAACACCAGATTTAGATCTATCAGGAAGAAAAATAATTTTGGATGCTGCAAATGGAGCAAATTATAAGATTGCACCTAAAGTTTTTGAAGATTTGGGAGCAGAAATAATAAAAATAGCTTGTGAGCCTAATGGCATAAATATTAATGAGAGCTGTGGCTCAACAAATCCAGAAAATCTATCAAAAAGTGTTATCGAAAATAAAGCTGATTTCGGAATAGCTTTTGATGGAGATGGAGATAGGCTATCTATGGTAGATTCAAAAGGGAGAGTCTTAGACGGAGACGACTTAATGTATCTATTTCTTCAAAATGAAGAAAATTTGGATAGATTTAGAAATGGAGATGGGGTTGTAGGAACACACATGACAAATTTATCTCTAGAAAAATATCTAAGAAATAATGGAATAAATTTCTTTAGATCTGATATTGGAGATAAATATGTACATGCAGAGCTTGAGAAAAGAGGATGGACATTTGGTGGAGAATCTTCTGGTCATTTGATGTTTTTGGATGAAGTTTCAAGTGGCGATGCTCTGGTTGCAAGTTTGAAGATTTTAGATTCAATAGAAGAACAAGATTTCAAGATAGGAGATCTGATTGACGGTTTTGTTAAATTCCCACAATTTATGGTCAACGTTGAAGTTAAAGACCCCAATTTATGTCTTTTAGACCAAAGATTTATAGAAGCGTTAAGTAAAAATGAAAAGATATTAAACGATTCAGGCAGAATATTAATCAGGCCCTCGGGTACTGAGCCGGTTTTAAGAATTATGGCTGAGGCAGAAAATAAAGATTTAGTAGAAGAAGTAGTTAATGATTTAGCTGAATCTACAAAAAATATAACATAAGAAAATTTAAATGTTTGTAGCAAATTGGAAAATGAATGGAAGCTCTATCGCAGTTAAGGAGTGGCTGAACATCATCTCTTCCTCAGACAATTTGAATAAATGCATTTTTTGTCCGCCTCTTTTATATTTAAAGGAAGCAAATGAGTTTATTTCTGAAAAAAAATTAACTTTATCTTTAGGGGCACAAGATATTGATCCTGAAAATAATATTAGCCTAACTGGAGGAATATCTCCCTCTATGCTGAAAGATGTTGGATGCAAGTATTCAATAATAGGTCACTCAGAAAGAAGAAATTTCTATAAGGAAGATTCGACTTTGTTAATTAATAAAGTCTCTATTTGTTTAAAAGAAGGCATAAAAGTAATTTTTTGTATTGGAGAGTCTCTCGAAGAGAGGAATTCAGGTCAAACTAAAGAAATATTATCGCAACAGTTGAGGGCTTTAGATGGTTTTTCTTCAGAAAATCTAATGGTGGCTTATGAGCCTGTTTGGGCTATTGGATCTGGAAGAATACCTCTCTTAGAAGATATATCTGAAACTAGTGATTATCTTATCAATGAATTAATAGCTTTGGGACATAAGCAAGAAGAGATTACAATACTTTATGGAGGAAGCGTAGATGCTTCTAATGCTAAAGAGATTTATCAGCTGAAGGCAGTCTCTGGTTTATTGATAGGTGGGGCTTCTTTAGATGGTGAGCAATTCTTGAAAATTATTGGATAAAATCATGGAAACTTTATTAATATTCTTTTTTGTTCTTGTTTCGGTAGTTTTAGTTATTTTAGTTTTATTACAACAAGGAAAAGGTTCTGATATAGGTAGTGCATTTGGAGGTGGAGCAAGCAACAATATGTTTGGGCCAAACAGCGCGCTGAGTCCTTTAGCAAAAATAACAAGTGTTTTAGCTGTCATTTTCTTTTGCTTAAGCCTTTACATAACCTATCAAACAAGAGAAGAGTCTAAGCCTCTAGAAGAAGATACTTCGCAGATATTTCAAGAAGAAAACACTGATAAAATACCTGATTAGCCGAAGTGGTGGAACTGGTAGACACGCTACCTTGAGGGGGTAGTGAGCATTGCTCGTGGAGGTT
>MDSV01135820.1_pt1 | contig 37259 bp, 34 predicted proteins | sample 810851 | NCBI WGS metagenome assembly MDSV01 (sample SAMN05326640, study PRJNA326480) | marine metagenome | isolation source: seawater | place: Atlantic Ocean: North East | collected 2012 | reverse complement strand
TATTCCGCCTGCACAGAGAGGCATGCCGCAAATTGAAGTTACTTTTGATTTAGATGCAAATGGAATTTTAAATGTGTCTGCAAAGGATAAGAAAACCGGCAAAGAGCAGTCCATAGTGATTAAAGCTTCCAGTGGTCTTTCAGATGAGGATATTGAAAAAATGGTGAAAGATGCAGAAGCTAATGCCGAAGAAGATAAAAAATTTGAAGGTCTTGTGCAAGCAAAAAATAATGCCGACATGCTAGTTCATGCGACAAGAAAAACCGTAGATGAGTCTGGTGATAAATTAAGTGACGATGAAAAAGAATCCATTGAAAAGGCAGTTACAGATTTAGAGAATGCCATCAAAGAGGAAAACATTGAATCCATTGAAGCTTCAACAAAATCACTAAATGATGTTCTAACACCTTTATCTGAAAAGCTTTATCAACCAAGTGAAGATCAAGGCGTGCCAGAAGAATCCAATAATTCTAATGATGAAAATACTGTAGAAGCAGAGTTTGAAGAAGTAAAAGAAGAAGATTCTAAGTAAGCTATGTCAAAACGGGACTACTACGAAGTTCTTGGGGTCTCGAGGTCTGCTTCAAAGCAAGAACTAAAGAAAGCTTTTAAAAAGCTTGCAATGAAATATCATCCAGACCGAAATCCGGATGATCAAGCTGCTGCTGACAAATTCAAAGAAGCTGCAGAAGCATACGAAGTCTTATCTGATTCTGAAAAAAAAGCTGCATATGATCAATTTGGTCATAGTGGTGTTTCTGGAATGGGTGGCGGTGCCGGGTTTCAAGACTTTGACTTCGGTGACATCTTCGGTGATATCTTTGGGGATGTTTTTGGCGGCAGGTCACGTTCTAGGGGGCGATCTAGACGAGGAGATGATCTTCAATATCAGCTAGATCTGTCTCTGAAGGATGCAATTTTCGGTATAAAAAAGGAAATCGATATTCCTAGGCTATCTGTTTGTAAAACTTGCGATGGCACTGGTGCGAAACCAGGTACGGAACCTGCTACTTGCAGACAATGCAACGGAGTTGGCCAAATCAGAATGCAGCAAGGGTTTTTTTCTGTACAACAAACATGCCCAAGTTGTAACGGTAGCGGAACTATTATCGAGGAGTATTGTTCGTCGTGTCATGGTAAAGGCTTGACTCAATCAACTAAAAAGCTTTCTGTAACAATACCAGCCGGTGTAGACCATGGAGATAAAGTAAGACTATCTGGAGAAGGTAATGCTATTTCAGGAGGTCAAAATGGCGATCTATACGTAGTTATAAATGTGCTTCCAAATAAGATTTTTGAGAGGAATAATATGGACTTATATTTTGAAGCTCCCATTTCATTTGAGACAGCTATTCTTGGTGGCTCAATAGAGGTGCCTACATTAGAATCAAAAATTTCTCTTAAAATACCTCCATCAACGCAAACAGGAAAAATCTTTAAAGTATCTGGTAAAGGCGCTACTTCTGTTCAAATATCAGGAAGAGGCGATCTCCTATGCAGGGTTGTTGTTGAGACTCCAATAAATTTAAGTAAGCAGCAAAAAGAATTATTGTCACAAATCGCATCTGAAAACAATGAATCTAATTATCCCATTCAATCATCTTTCAAAAGCGCTGCTGAAGATCTTCTAAAAGAATAATGTTGATTGCTTTAAGCGGCTTCTCAGGAAAAATGGGTGAGAGCATAAAAGAAGTAGCTGATAATTCCTATGAAATAGTTGATTTTAAATCAGCTGATCTACAAAAAAATAAACCCGATGTCACCATTGATTTCTCTTCCACCGATCAATTACTAAAAGTTGTTAAAAGCTGTCAAAAGTTAAAAATTCCATTACTTATAGGCACAACCGGTCTAAATTCCAATCATTTAGCTGAAATTTCTGATGCTTCAAACAAGATTCCAATTTGTCTTGATGCAAATTTCTCTCTTGGAATTCATAAACTTATATCAAACATAGAGGCTTTTCTAACAAGTTCTCAGGAAAAAATTACTGGCATAACCATAAATGAAATTCATCATGCCAATAAAGCGGATGCTCCATCTGGAACAGCATTGATGATCCAAAGAAATATTTTAGAAAGATTCTCAGGGTTAAATCTTAGCTTTAATATGCTTTCTGAAAGAAAAGGCGATGTTTACGGAATACATCAAGTTTCACTGGTAAGTGATGAATCAATTCTTTGCACATTTGAGCACAAAGCTGAAAATAGAAGTATTTTTGCTGATGGGGCAATCAAAGCCGCAAAGCTGCTCATAAATAAAAAACCGAATTTGTATTCAATCAAGGATTTTTTAAGAGATTTGCTTTAAATAATGCGCAAATTTAATTAGAATACGTCCACTTTTAATCACGAAAGCGAGTTATTCCAACAAACTGGGTGCTCTTATGAGTTTTTTGTTGGTACGCTGGAGAATTTAACCCGGAGGTATATATGAGCATTGTTTCTATTCAGGACCTGCTTAATGCAGGCGTCCATTTCGGTCATCAATCTAGGTTTTGGAATCCAAAAATGGAAGGTTTTATTTTTGATACTAGAAAAAAGATTAGCATAATAAATTTAGAGATGACTCAAGAGCATCTAAGTGCTGCAGCATCGAAGGCAGAAGAAATATGCTCTAGGGGAAATAGAATTTTATTTGTTGGTACAAAAAGATCGGCTGCAAAGACAATCAAAGAGGAAGCATCAGCTTTAGGCCTACCTTACATAGATAAACGTTGGTTGGGTGGCACCCTAACAAATTGGAAAACGATTAGGGGATCAGTAAGAAGACTGTTAGATATTGAAGAAATGATCACTTCTGGAAGAATCAATAAGCTTTCAAAAAAAGAAGCACTGGATATAACTAAAGAACATGAAAAACTTTCTGCTAGTGTGGGTGGGATAAAAGATATGAAAGGGCTTCCTGACGCTCTTTTTGTTGTTGATGTAAATTATGAAAAAATTGCAGTTACAGAGGCTAAAAAGATGGGTATTCCAATTATTGCACTGGTAGACACCAACTCTAATCCTGAGGGTATTGACTACGTTATTCCAGGCAATGATGATGCAATACGCTCAATTAAATTAATTACCAAAGTTATTGCTGACTCATGTGCAACTGGCCTGTCTAACTCTAAAGGAGGAGTTATTACTGGAGAAGAGGAAGATGTGCCTGTAGTAACTGTAAGAAAATCAAATACAACATCTGGAAAGGTTGCTAATTTAGTGTCATCTGCAGATGCTGAGGAGCCAACACCCATAGAAGATGAGCCTATAGAAGAAATTATTGATGAATCAGTCGACTCTGATGAAGTCAAACAGGAAACTGAAACAACCGATAAGCCAAAGCCAATTGAAAACCAAGAGGAAAGTGATCCAGAGGTAAAAGAATCATGACAATTTCAGCGTCTCAAGTAAAGGAACTAAGAGACATATCAGGCGTTGGTATGATGGAGTGTAAAAAGGCACTTACTGAGACCGATGGCGATGTTGAAAAGGCACTTGATCTTTTAAGGTCTAACAGTGCTTTAAAAGCTGAGAAAAAGTCATCGAGAACCGCTGCGGATGGGCTAATTGTTATAGCTCAAACATCTGAGTACTCTGCATTGGCTGAAATAAATTCTGAAACAGATTTCGCTGCAAAAGATTCAAAATTTTTAGAATTTTGCAATGAAGTTAGGAATCACCTCGAAGAAAATAGGGTTGAATCAGTAGAGGCTCTCAATAATGATTTCAATGAAAAAAGAGAGGCTTTGGTGCAAGCAATTGGAGAAAATATTCAGATTAGAAGGTTAGATCTGGTCGAAAATGTTGGATCTGTGGGTACATACCTTCATTCCGACTCCAAGCTCGGAGCTATAGTTTCTATTAATATAGATAATTTTGACTTAGCAAAAGATCTAGCGATGCATGCAGCTGCTTCTAATCCTTCTTGCATTACTCAGGATGATATTGATACTGATGTTTTGGAGCGAGAAAAAGCAATTTATAAAAAGCAAGCTGAAGAATCAGGTAAAGATGAGAAAATTATGGACAAGATGGTTGAAGGTAAAGTCAGGAGATTTCTTGAGGAGGTATCCTTTGTATCTCAACCATTTGTAAAAAATCCTGATCAAAGAATTCAAGAGCTGCTTGATCAAAGTGGAGCAGCAATAGTAACAATGTCGAGATTCAAAGTGGGCGATGGAATAGAGGTTGTAAAGAAAGATTTTGCATCAGAGGTGGCAGAACAGCTTAAGTAAATGTCTAAGCTTCAATACAAAAGATTACTTGTGAAGTTCAGTGGTGAAGCTGTTGCCGGAGATGATATTCATGGCATTGATCCAAAAATTCTTGATCATATGGCAAATTCTGTAAAGGGTGTCCAGGAGCTTGGTGCAGAAATTGGTATCGTCATCGGTGGCGGTAATCTTTTTAGGGGTGAAAAGCTAAGTAAAGCTGGTATGGACAGAGTGGCAGGTGATCACATGGGTATGCTTGCTACAGTAATGAATGGAATTGCTTTAAGAGATGCTTTGGAGAGAGCTGGAGTTAAAACAAGAGTTATGTCAGCTATTTCCATGTCTGGTTTGGTTGAACACTATGACAGGAGACTTGCGATTCAGCTTCTTAGTGATGGATATGTTGTTATTTTTACTGCAGGAACAGGAAATCCATTCTTCACAACTGATACGGCTGGATGTCTCCGTGCAATTGAGACTCAATCAAGCTTGATGTTAAAGGCAACAAGAGTAGATGGAGTTTATTCTGCTGATCCAGAAACTAATAAAGATGCAGTGTTTTATGACTCATTATCTTTTGATGAAGCCATTCAGCAAAACCTGAAGATCATGGACGCGACAGCTCTTACTCTCGCTAGAGATCACTCATTACCAATAAAAGTTTTTGACTTTAGCAAAGAAAATGCCTTGCTTGACATTGCTTGCGGTAAATCAATTGGGACATTAATATCATCATGATGGACAGCATCCTCTCAGATATTAAAACCAAAATGCAAAGATCGCTTGAAGCACTTGCATATGAATTTAATAAAATTAGAACAGGAAGAGCGAATCCAAGCATCCTTGACAGTATAAAAGTAGATTATTACGGCAACCCAACACCCATTAATCAAACCGCTAATATCTCGGTAGAAGAGGGAAGAACACTTTCCATATCTCCATGGGATAAAAACATGATTGGTGAAATAGAAAAAGCTATTCTTAAATCGGATTTAGGTTTAAATCCAAACTCATCAGGCGATTTAATAAGAATTACTATGCCAGCACTAACTGAAGAAACTCGGCAGGACTACATCAAGCAAGCACGTAACGAAGCAGAAAACTCTCGAATATCAATTCGTAATATAAGAAGAGATGCAAATAATTCAGCAAAAGATCTTCAAAAAGAAAATGAAATATCTGAAGACGAACTTAAACGTATCGAAGCTGAGGTTCAAAAAACAACTGATCACTTTATAGGATTGGTTGAAGAAGAGTTAAAGAATAAAGAGGCTGATCTAGCCGAGATCTAATTATTATGGCATCTGCCAACCCAGCAAGTAATCCAAATAATGTTGGGATCATTATGGATGGAAATGGCCGCTGGGCTAAACAAAATTCATTGATTACAAATCGCGGACATGAAAAAGGTGTTGCAGTTGTTAAAGAAGTAGTTAAAGAGGCAGTTCGTCAAAAAATTAAATCCCTAACTTTGTATGCATTTAGTACAGAGAACTGGTCTAGGCCAAAAAAGGAAATTTCTGGTATTAAACGCTTAATTGTTGAGGCAATTAACGAACAAGTTCCTGAGTTAGTTAAACAAAAAGTTAAACTTAATTTTTTTGGTGATATTGAAACTTTTGGGAAAAAAGTCCATACAAGTATTCTCGGAGCTGAAAAAGATACTTCTTTCACAAAACCAGCCCTCAATTTAAACATTGCTTTAGGATATGGGGGAAGGTCGGACATAATTAATGGCATTAGGATAATTATAGATGAGGCAAAAAAAACTAAGAAAGACTTACAAATTGATGAAACTAATTTTTTCAATTACCTGAGTGCACCAATTAATGATCTTGATGTTTTAATAAGAACTGGTGGCGATCATAGGATTAGTAATTTTCTGTTGTATCACATTGCATACACTGAACTAATTTTTGTTGATAAGCTTTGGCCAGATTTCAGTTCAAATGATTTTCAGGATTGTTTGAATTCTTTTAAAAAAAGGAAAAGACGTTTTGGAAAAAGAGTTCAGTAAGAATCTAATATCCAGGGTTCCTATAGCCCTTTTGATGGCAGCTGTAATTATTTTAGCTCTAGCATATGGAAGCTCTCTTCTTATAAAAATATTTATTCTAGCTATTACCATTCTTGCAGCTCTTGAACTGCTTAATTTTATTGGGCGGAGTGTATTTAATATTCTATTTTTAGTATCAGCATTGGTTGGAATCCTATTCCTCCAAGAAAATATAAAGGCATTATTGGCAATATTTGGCTTCTATTTATGGATTGCAACCATGATCATTATGGCATTTAGGCAGTTACCTAAATTAAAAAAATTCGTGCCTTTCATGATGATAATTTTCTTATCCATATTTTTATCCTCTGGAATATTAATCAGTTCAAGCCAATCACTTCCAATTAATGGAAATCTTCTTTTGTTTGTAGTTATCTTAAATACTGCACTTATTGATATAGGGGCGTATTTATCTGGAAACTTATTTGGTAAAAATAAGATTTTTCCTTTAATAAGTCCAAACAAGACTGCAGAAGGACTTATTGGCGGCTCAGTACTTTCAATAATTTTTATCTCCTCAATGTTTATACTGAACTTTATTCCTCAATTAGTTTTTTTTGCTATTTTGGCTAGCATTCCTTTCACATTTGTTGGTGATTTATTTGAAAGCTATTTAAAAAGAGTTTCAGATGTAAAAGATTCAAGTTCATTATTACTTGGGCATGGCGGCTTTTTAGACAGAATCGACTCTCACCTTCCTGCATTCACAACTGTGGCAGGTATATTATTTTTGTCATTATGAGGGGTGTATTTATTTTAGGTGGAACAGGGAGTATTGGCTCCAGCGCCCTGAGTGTTGTTCGACAAAATACTGATGGTCTAAAATTGATAGGCTTTTCATATAACAATAATCATGAAAAGGCCAAGCAAATCATTAGTGAATTTAAGCCCCAATATGTATTTTCGAATCAGTCAACTGATCTTGATGTACCTAATCAAATAACTAACGAAGATAATTTGTTGGAAGTTTTGTGTCTAGAATCCATAGAATATATTATTTGTGGTGTTTCAGGCTTTGAAGGTTTGAAATCTACAATGCTTGCCTCAAAATCTGGAAAAAAGATTTTATTAGCAAACAAAGAAAGTATTGTTACTGCAGGCAGCATTTTTTTAGAAAGTTGCAACAAGCATAATAGTCAAATATTTCCAATAGACAGTGAGCATAATGCAGTTTTGCAATGTCTAGATACTAAGAGCAAGAACTCCGAAATAACCAAAGTGACGCTTACTGCTTCTGGTGGACCCTTTTATGGTATGGATATGGATCAGCTCAAAGAAATTACACCAGAGCAAGCAGCCAATCATCCTAATTGGAAAATGGGAACAAAAATCTCTATTGACTCAGCAACTTTAATGAATAAATGTCTTGAAGTAATCGAAGCTGCAATACTTTTTAAAATTGAGAGCGATAAAATCAATGCTGTCATTCATCCTCAAAGTATTTTGCATGCTATGGTTACTTATATTGACGGATCCTCAATTGCGCATCTAAGCAATCCATCCATGGAGGTGCCGATCGCAAATATGTTAAGGGGTGATAACAGGATAAGTATTAATTTTGAGGAGCTATTAACTTCTGAAAGAGCATTAGAATTCTTTCCTATACCTCATGAAAAAGAATCTTTATTTGAAATTGCAAGAGATGTGATCGAGCATCAAGGAAATAGAGGTGCAATATTTAATGCAATAAATGAGATAGCAGTTCAGCAATTTCGTGATTCTAAAATAAGTTTCCTTGATATTGATAAGGTTATAAAGGGAACTTATAGTGCCATGACAATGTCAAAGCTGGACTCAATTGAGGAAGTTTATTTTTATGATAAAGAAGCACGCATAAAGTCATTGGAAGTGATAAAATCTATATCCCATTAATTAGCCTATGATTTATTTTTTCTCAGCCATAGTATTACTCGGTGTACTGATTACAATTCATGAATTCGGCCATTTTATTGTTGCAAGATATTTTGGTGTTTATGTCCAAAGATTTTCCATAGGTATGGGGCCTGTCTTTTTCAAGAAAAATGATAAACAAGGAACAGAATTTGCGCTTTCCGCGTTACCTCTTGGAGGTTATGTGGCGATGTTATCGGACAGAGCAATTGCAGAGGACGAATCGATTTTAGATGGATTAAGTAAAGAACAACTTGCTAATACCTTTGAATCTAAGCCTAAATGGCAACGAGCACTTATTATGCTTGCAGGGCCTGTAGCAAATTTTCTTTTGGCAATCTTAGTTTTTGCAATCATTTATTCAAATTCTGTTGAAAGACAGTTTGATGCAACTGTTTTGTTGAATGAAGCTTCCAAAATAGAGAATCAATATGCTTTTGAGGATGGTGACGTTCTTGAGTTCATAGAAGGCAAAAGAATTAATAATCTTCAGGATTTGCGGCTTGAGCTGTTATCTCATTCTGGCAAATCCGGCCTCATTAATCTTGGCTTTAAGGATACAGTCGGAAATAGGTTTGAAGAAGCAATTGAAGTCAATAACTTTTTAAGCAATGAGAGTGAACAAATTGCTCCTGAAAATGCCCTTGGGTTCTCAATTGATCTTAAATTAAGACCATATATTGGCCAAATAGCTGATGGCTTGCCTGTTGCTTCGAGCGGCCTTCAAGTTAATGACCTTATTTTAAGTGTGGAATCTCAGCCCATTAAATACTTTGCTGATATTCGAGAGGTTTTAGAATCATCAAGGTCAGTAATCCAGATTGAGGTTTTAAGAGACTCACAAAGATATTATTTTGATGTTGAGCTTTCTAAAAGAACAGTTGAGGGAGTGGAGCAAAACTATATTGGCATCGTGCCCGGAACCAGATTAAATATTCTTGAATCTTTTGTTAAGGGAGCAAAAGAGACCTTTAATATGAGCTATAAAACAATTACTTTTATTGGCAAAATGTTGAGTGGTAATCTTGGAACTCAAAATCTTAGCGGGCCCATTGGCATAGTCCAAATGGCAGGGGATACTGCAAAAGCAGGGATTATTCCTTTTCTTTATTTAATGGCCTTATTGAGTATTTCTTTGGGAGTACTAAATTTGTTACCAATTCCTGTACTAGATGGAGGACAACTCGTATTGCTGGGTGTTGAAGCAATTAATAGGGGGCCAATTCCTGAAAAAGTTGAAAATGTCATTTACTCCGGTGGATGGGCGCTAGTAATGTTACTGATGTTCTTTGCAATATTTAACGATATATCAAGATTTTTCTAGGACATGTTTTGAAAAAAATACTACTTTTATTTTGTTTAGTATTATCATTTTTAAGCGAAGCCTTTGATGAATTTTTAATTTCTGATATTAGAGTTGTCGGCCTTCAGAGAGTATCCGTTGGAAGCATATTTACAATAATACCTATCAGTGTTGGCGACACAATGTCACAGGATAAAGTCAGAGATATTATTGTGGCACTATTTGATACAGAACAATTTAATAACATAGAAATTAAAAGAGATGAAACTGCTCTAATTATTCAGTTAGAAGAAAGACCTTCAATATCAACTATTGAGTTAGATGGAAATTCTGCTCTTAAGTCTGAAGATCTCTTACAAGGTCTCAAAGGGGCTGGTATTTCTGAGGGGGAAGTTTACAAACGCTCAACCTTAGAGGGCATGAAAAGTGAGTTGGTTAGGCAATATGCTTCTCAGGGTAGATACGGAGCAGGAGTAGAGGTAGAAACACAAAATCGGCCTAGAAACACAGTCGATGTAAAAATTATTATTGATGAAGGGCAATCAGCAAAGATTAAAAGCATTAAAATTATTGGAAATAAAATTTTTACAGATGATGAGCTGCTAAGCATATTTGAACTATCTGAGGGTAATTGGTTTTCCTTCCTTTCAAGCAGTAATAGATATTCAAAAGAAAAACTTGAGGGCGATATTGAAAATTTAGAGTCATTTTATCTTGACCGAGGATATCTAAAGTATTCACTTGAATCTATTCAGGTTAGTGTTTCGCAGGATAAAGAAAATGTTTTTATTTCAATGAGTATTCTCGAAGGAGAAAAGTATACTGTTCATGAAGTAAATATTATTGGTGATATTCCTTTGTCAGAAAATATCTATGAACCTGTACTCAATTCTTTAAAAGGACAAACATATTCTCAAGCTCAAATTACCCAAATTGAAGAATACTTCACAAATTTGTTGGGTAATGAGGGTTATACTTTTGCAGAAGTCAGAGGAAATCCAGAAATTAAAGATGATGATGAGTTAGTTGATTTACTTTTCATAGTCCAGCCAGGGAATAGAACTTATGCAAGAAAGATAAACTTTAGTGGAAATCATCTTACCAATGATGAGGTTTTAAGAAGAGAAATGAGGCAGTTTGAGGGAGCATGGGCCTCAGATAATCTTATTGAAAATTCAAAAGTTAGGTTAGAGCGACTTGGATATTTTAAAGAGGTAAATGTAGAAACCATACCTGTACCAGGCACTGAAGATCAAGTTGATATTGAGTTTTCAGTGGAAGAAGAAAGCACCTCAAGCATTGGAGGCTCAATTGGCTACAGTGACTTTGGACTTAATTTGGGCTTGAATCTTCAAGACCAAAACTTTTTAGGAACTGGAAACAGAGTAAGCATTGGCCTTAATAAAAGTATTTACCAAGAATTGTATAGCATCTCATTCTTTGATCCATATTTTACTATTGACGGTGTAAGCAGGGGATACAGCATATATTTTAGGGAAACAGACTATGGAGAGTTTAATGTTGCAAACTACTTAACTAATTCATTAGGAGCAGGTATTCAATTTGGATATCCAATTAATGAGATTGAGAGAATTGGATTGAATTTAAACTATGATAAGACTGATATAGACCCAGGTTCACTGCCAGCAAGAGAGATTACCAATTTTCTTAATTCAGAAGGAACAATATTTGAAACATTAAAAGCGCAAGCTGTATGGTCTCGAATTACCCTTAATAGAGGATTATTTCCAACTAATGGGTCTTCAATTGATTTGATGATGCAAACAACATTGCCGGGAAGTGATATAAATTATTACAAAATTAATGTGCGTAATAAAATTTATAGACCCCTTGGTATTGCAGATTTAGTTTTTGGTTTTGTTGGAGAGCTTGGATACATAGATTCATTTAGTGACACAAAAGTAACACCTTTTTTTGAAAACTTCTATTCCGGCGGGCCAAGGTCTCTCAGAGGCTTTGAATCAAATACACTTGGTCCTAGGGTTACACCAGCTCCATGTTATGAATATGATCCACTAAATGATATTTGCCCAGACATTATTGATACTGATGGTGATGGCATCCCGGATGCACCTGCACAAAATCCATATGCGTTTTCACAGTACGATGATCCAATTGGAGGTAATTTATTAATTGAAGGCAGCTTGCAATTAATTTTTAAACTCCCAATTGTAGATGATGCTAGATCAATGAGATCTGCATTTTTTTTAGATTTTGGTAATGTCTTTTCAACTGATTGCCAAGAATATCAGCTTAATTGTTCAGATCCATCCATCGATGAGCTAAGATATTCAATTGGCGTTGGCATTACATGGATTACAGGTTTTGGCCCAATGAGTTTCAGTTTTTCACAACCTTTTAATGATGGGCCATTTGAAAGAACTGAGGAATTTCAATTTACTATAGGGACCACATTGTAAGTTTTAATAGTGTTTTTTTTTATAATTAATATAAAATATACCAACTTTAGTTGAGGGGCAAAATGAAAAAATATTTACTAGGACTATTACTCACAGGACTATTTGCTGTTCCATCCTTCGCAATTGATGGGGCTGCCGTAATAGATATCAGAACAGCTGTACTTGCAACTCAGGCCGCTAAAGATGCATTTCAGTCTCTAGAAGAAGAAACAGAGTATGCTAATAATCTAGAGCAAGCTAGAGTTCTTCAGACTGATAGACAGGCTCTTGCTGAAAAGCTGCAAAAGGAAGCTGAAACTCTTTCGCAAGAGGAGATTGCTGATATACAAAGATCTATTCAAGAAAAATCAAAGGATCTTGAATTTATTGTTGGCAAGATTCAAACCAAACAAAACGAAACAGCCGATAAAGTATTTAGGGACTTAAATCCCTCTGTTCAAAAGATATTACAAGAATTAATAGCTGCCAAGCAAGTCAAGATTCTGTTGGGAAGGGAGAATGTTCTTTTTGCTGATCCTTCACTTGACTTAACTGATGACGTTACATCCATGCTTGATGTTGCCGCTCAATCTGAATAAAACATTTGGCAGACTCTAAGTTCTCCCTTGAAAAAATAGCTCAGTTTTTAGAAGGCAAGCTAGAGGGAGATCCCAACGCAGAAGTAATTAATGTTTCAGGAATTGAAAGCACTGCTTTGAATACTATTACGTTTTCAACTGATACTAAAACACTAAAAAAAGCTAAGAACTTTCTTGCAACAGCTATCGTACTTCCTAAGGGCATAGACTCAAGTATTTGTGAGAATGTAATTTATGTTGATGATCCATATTTTGCATTTGCAAGATTAACTCAGTTATTTAAAGATCAAACACAGCCTTTCATTCAAGGACGAAGCTTCATACATGATTCATCAGCAATTGGAGAGGGGACGGTTATTTCAAATAATGCTTACATAGGTCAAGATTGTGAAATAGGCGATAATGTTTTGATAGGACCTAATGTATTTATTGGTAATAAATGTATCTTAGGATCAAAAACTATTATTCATGCAAACACATCAATCATTCAAGATGTAAACATTGGCGCTAATTGCATTATCCATTCAAACGTTTCTCTTGGTACAGATGGTTTTGGTTTTGCACCTGCTGAAAGTGGCTATGAAAAAATTGAGCAACTTGGAGGATTGATAATTGGAGATAATGTTGAGATAGGCGCAGGTTGCACTATTGATAGGGGTGCGATAAACAATACCCATATCCATGATGGCGTTAAATTAGATAATCAAGTACATATTGCTCATAACGTAATTTTGGGTGAAAACTCAGCAATTGCAGCATCATGTGCAATTGCAGGTTCAACTATCATAGGAAAGAACTTACAGATGGGTGGACTGTCTGGAATTTTAGGTCATCTAAAGATATGCGATGATGTTTTTGTTGGTGCTCATACACTTATTACAAAAAGCATCAAAAAGCCTGGTAAATATATTGGGATAATGCCTGCTCAATCTCATAGTGATTGGGCTAAATCATCTGTTTTCATTCGCAAACGAAACAAAGATTAATATGTACGATCTTGATCATGTAAAGAAACATCTGCCGCATAGGGACCCATTTTTATTGGTAGACAGAGTTATCGAAGTGGATCATGGTAATAAAATTCATGCTCAGTGGGACATAAAGCCTGAAGCTGATTTTTTTAGAGGACATTTTCCTGATAAACCAGTATTACCTGGAGTTTTAATTATTGAATCGTTAGCACAAGCAGCTGGAATATTAGGTTTTATGACCATGAATAAGACGCCTGAAGAGGGCAGTATCTATTATTTTGTTGGCGCAGACAAAGTTAGGTTCAGACAACCTGTTGTCCCTGGAGAAGTCCTTGATCTATTCTCAGCAGTTGAAAGTGTCAAAAGTGGGATTTGGAAATTTAATTGTTACGCTGAGGTAGAGGGTAAAAAAATTTGTTCAGCCATGATATTGTGTGCTGATCGCCCTAAATAACTATGTCTGATCAATCTTTTATCCATCCAAGTGCCAAGGTAGATAGCTCAGCTACTATAGGTCCTTTTTGTTTTATAGGCGAAGGGGTTACAGTTGGGCCAGAATGCGAACTAAAATCTCATATTGTGATTAAAGGGCCAACAACCATTGGTCCCAAGAATGTTTTCTATCAGTTTTGCACAATAGGCGAGGATACTCCGGATAAAAAATTTCAAGGTGAAAAGACAACTCTTCAAATTGGTGAAGGCAATATTTTTAGAGAAGGTTTCACTGTCCATCGGGGAACAGTTCAAGACAAATCAACTACTGTCATTGGTGATTATAACCTGTTTATGGCTTACTCTCATGTTGCACATGACTGTGTGGTAGGAAACAATAATGTCTTTGCGAATAATAGCGGTATAGCTGGGCATGTAAATGTAGGAAATTATGCTACGCTAGGTGCTGTCTCACTTATCCATCAATTTTGTAATGTTGGTAGTTATGCATTTACTGGCCTTAACACGGTAATAACAATGGATATCCCAGCATTTGTAAAAGTTGCCGCTAATCCTGCTAGACCTATTGGCCTTAATACCGTTGGGATGAAAAGAAATGGTTTTTCTGATGATGAGATTGCCGTTTTGAAAAAAGCATATCGAATTGTTTATCGAAAAGGCTACTCTTTAGAGGATGCCATTTCGTCTCTTAATGAATTAGACATAAATCAAAAAGGCCTTAAAGAATTTATTGAATCTGTAGAGCAATCCTCAAGAGGCTTATTGCGCTAGGTGCAAAATTCTAAATTAAGAATAGGTATTATTTCTGCTGAAAAATCAGGTGACTATCTAGCAGAAAGCTTCATTGATTCTTTGAAATCCTCTGGCAGAGATTTTGAATTATTTGGAATTGGCGGAAAGGAACTAGATAAATTTAATATTTCTAGACCCCAAGATTTTGATAAAGAAATTTTGAATGTGATGGGAATTATTGACCCATTAAAGAACTTAAGGCCAATCTTAAGAGCTAGAAAACAAATACTTGATTTTTTTATTAGTAAAAATATTAATATTTTTATTGGTGTAGATTCCCCAGATTTAAATTCTTTTTTTCACAAAAAGCTTAAAAAAATAAACTCAATAATAAATTTTCAAATTGTTAGTCCATCTGTTTGGGCATGGAGGTCAGGTCGAGTTAAGCAGCTTAGAAAATTTGTAGATACGACTTTTTGCTTATTTAAATTTGAGCATAAATACCTTAAGAAACATGATGTGAATTCTTTTCATGTGGGACATCCTTTTCAAGATATTGAAAAGGTCGAAGATGTTTCCTCAATTAAAAATAGATATGGAATCAAAAATGATTCAGAGTGTTTAACTTTCTTGGTTGGAAGTCGAAGATCTGAAATTTCCAATATGCTGCCTATTTATAAAAAGGTAATTAAGAAAGTCTATGAGAATAATAAAAGCTATAGTTTTCTATTCCCGGTGGCCAATCAAGATCATAAAAATATAATTCAAGCAGAGCTCAGTGAGCTAGAACCTCCAATCTTTGTTCAAATTGATAAAATGAAAGAGTTCTTATCATTATCAACTTTCACTATTTCAACCTCAGGAACTGCATCACTCGAGGCTGCTTGCTATGGAAACATTCCAATAATCTGTTATAAAACCAGTTTAATAAATTATTTAATTTTAAAACCCTTAATGCAAACTAACTTGATCGGTCTTCCAAATTTAATTCTAGGAAAAAGTGTTTTTCCAGAGCTTCTTCAGAACCAATGTACGCCAAATGAAATATTTGATGCCTTTATGTCAGCTAGAGAGGATAAAGATCAACTAGCTTTGAGGGTGGCTAATGTAAAGGATCTAATTATGGGAAATGGTATGACTGAGGGAGCAAGATATTTGCTGGAGAGAGTTGATAGTGCAAGCAGGAGTAGATGAGGTTGGTCGAGGCTGTCTAGCAGGACCTGTAGTTGCTGCTGCGGTTGTACTATTTAATGAGGTTAAGGGACTTAAAGATTCAAAGCAACTATCACCCATAAAAAGAAATCGTCTTTGTGATGAGATTCTTGAAAATGGAATCGCAGGAATAGGCATTTCTTCGAATGTTGAGGTTGATGAAATAAATATTCATCAAGCATCTCTCTTGGCAATGGAGAGGGCAATAAGCGATTTAGAGATAAAACCAAGTAATATTTTTGTAGATGGTAAGTTTGGATTGAACATTGATATTCCCAACCATCCAATTATTGGCGGAGATAAAAAATGTTTTTTGATTTCAGCTTCTTCAATAGTTGCAAAAGTTTATCGAGATAACCTTATGCATGAAATGGATATAGAGTATCCAGGATTTAACTTCTCAAAACATAAAGGCTACCCGACTGCTGAGCACTTAAATCTAATTAAAGAATTTGGGCCATCAAAGATTCATAGAATGACATTTAAAGGGGTAAAATAAGAGCTTATGAGGCCTTTTATTCACTTAAGAACGAGTTCAGAATTTAGCATTTCTAGAGGTCTATTAAGGGTTAAAGAGCTAGTTGATGCTGCTGTAAAGTATAAAATGCCTGCTATTGCATTAACCGATCTAAATAATTTTTTTGGGCTAGTAAAGTTTATTTCTTACGCTGAATCGAAGGGCATCAAACCAATTTTAGGATGTATCCTTAATGTTAAAGATTCATTTTCAGATGCTCCTCATGAAGTTTTGTGTTTAGCAAAAACAAACATAGGTTTAAGAGGCTTAATAAACTTAATTTCAATTTCACAAAATCAAATTCAAAATCATAAAAACTTTATTACTCTAGAACAACTCGAGGAATTTAAAAAAGATATCTTCATTATATTGGGGGGAAGTAATTCATATCTTTATGAATTAAATCGACAAAATAGGACCCAAGATTCTGAAAATTATTTAAAAAAATATATGTCAGTAGCAAAAGGCAATTTGTTGCTAGAGATTAATAATTTTGAGGACCAAAATTTTGCTTTAACAAAAAGAATTATCTTCAGTCTGGCCTCTAAACTTAAGATTCCTGTTATAGGAACAAATGACTGTATGTTCCTTAACAAAGAGGACTTTGATATTCATGAAATTAAAGTTTGTATTAATAACGGTACAACACTTAATGATGCAAATAGACAGAGTAAATTCAATACTCATCAGTACATAAAGAACTCCAAGGAAATGCATAAGGTTTTTGAGGACTGTAAAACAGTTGCGGACAATACTCTTGAAGTAGCAACTGCATGTAATGTCAGTTTAAAAACTGGTGAATATTTCCTTCCCGAATATCCAGTTCCTAAGGGAGAAACCTTTGATTCTTTTTTGAGCTCTGAGGCACAAAAGGGCCTAACAAAGCTTTTAAAAAAACAACCAAAAAACTTACATCAGAAATATGCTGAAAGACTTGGTTATGAGCTCAAATCCATAACCAAAACAGGGTTTTCTAGCTACTTTCTAATTGTTGCTGATTTTATAAAGTGGTCTAAAGAAAATGACATTCCTGTTGGACCTGGAAGGGGTTCAGGAGCAGGGTCCTTGGTTGCTTATTGTTTGGACATCACAGAACTTGATCCAATTGAGCATGATTTACTTTTTGAAAGGTTTATTAACCCAGAAAGGATATCAATGCCTGATTTTGATATTGATTTTTGCATGGATAAACGAGATCAAGTTATTTCATATGTAAGCTCAAAATACGGACAAGGCGCAGTTTCTCAAATTGCTACATTTGGGACCATGGCAGCAAGAGCGGTTGTTAGGGATGTTGCACGAGCATTAGGCAGACCTTATGGGCTTGGAGACAGGATTGCAAAAATGATTCCAACAACACCAGGAATTACCCTCAATCAAGCCATCAAAAGCCAACCTCTTTTTAAACAACTTATCCAAGAGGATGATGAAGTATCTGAAATAATTGATCTTTCATTTAAATTAGAGGGAATTGCAAGAAATGTTGGTAAGCATGCTGGTGGCATAGTAATTGCTCCGGGAAAAATTACTGATTTCTGCCCAACTTATGTTGATGAGCAATCACAATCAGTGATGACTCAATATGATAAAGACGATGTCGAAACTATTGGTCTAGTGAAGTTTGATTTTCTTGGTCTCAGAACTTTAACCGTTATTGATAATGCTGTTAAGGAAATTAATAAATTCCGCTCATCTTCAGATCTTGAACCTATAGACATTCACTCCATTAAACTTGATGATCCAAAAGTTTTTGAACTTTTAGCATCAGGGAATACTTCTGCGGTTTTCCAACTTGAATCGGTTGGGATGAGAGATCTTATTCAGAGATTAATTCCAACAAAATTTGAAGAAATTACCGCGTTGCTTGCACTTTATAGACCAGGTCCACTTGAATCTGGTATGCATGATGAGTTTGTTAATCGCAAACATGGCAAAGTAAAAGTTACATATCCCCATGATCTATTAGAACCTGTCTTGAAGGAAACCTACGGTGTTATTTTATATCAGGAGCAAGTTATGCAAGCTGCTCAGGTACTTGCAGGATATTCACTTGGCCAAGCAGATATTCTCAGACGAGCAATGGGTAAAAAGAAAGTAGATGAAATGGAGCAACAAAGAGAGATTTTTGTAAATGGCTGCAAAGAAAATAATATTAAGGCACCAGTTGCAGAAAAAATATTTGATTTAATTGAGAAGTTTGCCGGTTATGGTTTTAATAAATCCCACTCTGCTGCTTATGCATTGATTTCTTATCAAACCGCATATTTAAAGACCTATTATCCTACATACTTCATGGCGGCAGTCCTGTCTTCTGATTTGGGCAATACAGATAAAGTTCAAATCCAAATCCAAGAATCTAAAAAAATGGGTTTAAAGGTTATTAAGCCAAACATAAATACGTCTGTTAAAAATTTTAAAGTAAGTCAAAACCAAGAGATCGAATATGGCTTGGGAGCAATAAAAGGTGTTGCAGACTCCTATATTACCCATTTAATTGAAAAAAGATCATCAGGTTTCAAAGACTTATTTGATTTAACAAAAAAAACCGATATCAAGTTAGGCGGGAAGAAGTCTATTGAGGCTTTAGCAAAATCAGGTGCTTTTGATTCTATATCTCCATCAAGATCTATCGCTATAGAGGCTTTAGAGGATGTTTTGCGTGAAGGACAAAAAGTACAATCTTCTGGCTCGGATCTCTTTTCTTCTGTCCAGCAAGAATTTGATCCGTATGATAAGTATAAGAATACAAGTGATTTACCTCCAGAATTAATTCTTGAGCATGAAAAGACTGCTTTAGGGTTTTATATGTCAGGCCATCCTGTTAAAACAATTAGTAAAAGAATTGCCCACATAAGAAGCCATGAAATAGGTCAAATCACCGTTGATTCTAAAAAAGTAAAAGTTGTCGGGCTATTAAACAACATAAGACAGATACGGGATCGATCAGGTAAGCCAGTTATGTTTATTAGTTTCGATGATGGCACTTCATCAATGGAGGGCATCATTGGATCTGAAATACTCGAAAAGTATCATTTTTTTTTAAAAAAAGGAGCTATTTTAGTTTTTGCAGGAAATACAGAATTCGATGATTACAAAACAAAGGAGATGGGGATCAAAATGTTCAAAATGGACATTAAAAGGATTGAACTTCTTGATAATGAATTATCTGAAAAGTCGGGCAGCCTAATTGTTGATCTTACAAATAATAATGATGAGGAAGTTCAAGAATCAATTTCAAGGCTTAAGAAATTAAATGGTAATTTTTGGGATGCACAGTCATGTACTGTGAAGTTGAAAGTAAGTAAAAATAATACATGTGCTCTCATCAAATTAGGAGATCAGTATTCAGTGCCTCCAACATCAGAAAACATTAAAATCCTGAATGAAATTTTTAATACTGATAAGATTAGTTTGGGATCATAATAATGAAAGAACACTTTTTAGATTTTGAAAGACCATTAGCTGAAATTATTGAAAAAATTGAGGCTCTGCAAGCTGCATCAAATGAAGACCCAGAATTATTAGGTCAAATTGAAAAACTTCGTAAAGAGGAAGAAAAACAAAAAAATAAAATTTTTTCTAAACTTTCAACATGGCAAAAGGTTCAAGTTGCTCGGCACCCCCAGAGACCGCATACTTCAGATTATATTAGAGCAGTATTTTCAGATTTTATCGAACTTCATGGTGATCGTCAGTTTGCAGATGATAAATCCATTATAGGGGGTATTGCAGAAATTGAAGGGAACTCTGTGATGGTTGTCGGCCATGAAAAAGGAAGAGAGACAGAGGATAAAGTAAAAAGAAATTTTGGCATGCCGCAGCCTGAAGGCTATAGAAAGGCAAAACGATTAATGCAGTTAGCAGAGCGTTTTAACTTACCTGTGATTACTTTTATTGATACAGCTGGTGCCTATCCAGGTATTGAGGGCGAAGAAAGGGGTCAAAGTGAGGCTATAGCTACAAATCTAGCTGTCATGTCAAAGTTGAAAACTCCAATCATTGTAATTATTACAGGAGAAGGTGGATCAGGAGGGGCTTTAGCAATTGGAGTAGGTGATCACATTGCAATATTGGAACATGCTACTTATTCAGTTGCTTCGCCTGAAGCCTGCGCTTCGATCATTTGGAGGACTGCTGAAAAGGCTTCAGATGCTGCTGAAGCTATGAAAGTAAGCGCACAAGAACTCATCAAAATAAAGATTGTTGATGAGATTATAAGAGAGCCACTTGGAGGTGCTCACAGAGATTATAAAGAAATCAGCGAATCAGTACGTTCATGTATTTTAAAAAATTTAGGCATACTTTCATCTAAACCTGTGGATGAGCTCCTTGAAGCAAGGTATAAAAAGCTTTTAGAAATTGGCTAAATTAGCTTTCAATTTAAAATTTTCTGAATCTCATTTCTCTAAGAATCTTGATGTATTTGTTGGATTGAGTGGTGGAGCTGACTCCATAGCCCTTTTACATTATTTAAATGAAATGAATAAGTCGAGTGAAATACGATCTCTTCAAGCAATTCATGTGAATCATGACTATTCACCGGAATCAAAAAAATGGGAGAACTTTTGTAAAAACTTTTGTAAAAATCATAATATTGAATTGACGACGACTTCTATTAAGAACTTAGATAGCACAGCTAGTCTTGAAGGTAGTTTTAGGAAAGCTAGATTTAAAATTTTTTCAAATATACTTCGTTCACCCGCTGTCCTTGCATTAGCGCATCATATGAATGATCAGGTTGAAACAATACTTTTTAGAATGTTTAGGGGAAGTGGTCCCGAAGGTATTTCTGGTATTAATGAAGTAAATATTTTAGACGGAATTAAGATTTTAAGACCAATGTTAAAAATCAAAAAAGATGAAATTTATGAATATATTGAAAAGAATAAGCTTGAGTACATCCATGATCATAGCAATGATGATGAGCAGTTTGATAGAAATTTTATAAGGAACAGACTAATGCCTCTGATTAGTGAGCGCTGGCCAGCTGCAATTAAAAAAATTTCTGACCTGAGTGAGTTGTCTAAACAAGATATTGAATTTAAAAATATTTTTATGGAGCAAAGGATTGGAGAGTTTCAATCAGAATTAGGTCTGGATATATTAAGCCTATCAAAAGTTTCTGAAACCGAACGCACATACATAATTAGGCATTGGATTAAAAAAAGTGGCTTCCCTCAACCTAACCGTAAAATTCAATTAGAGATTGAAAAAATATTCTTTCGCTCTCAGACCACATCTAACAGTTCAGTCCAATGGAAACGGGCTGATAATGAACAAAAAAGTTGTAAAATGACAACTGATAAAAAATCTCTAATTATCAAGGAGCCATAATGGAGTTTGACAGTCTAAAACTTTCAATAGATAAAAAAGTTGCAACAATTGCTTTTTCTAGACCGGAGGTGATGAATGCCTTTAATACTCAACAAATAATTGACCTAAAAGAAGCTACTGAAATTGTTAAGAATGACTCTGGTATTAGAGTCTTAGTATTAACAGGCGAGGGCAAAGGTTTTACATCGGGTGCTGACCTTAGTGAGAATGATGCTACCTGGAAAGACACGAAAGATGCTTTAATGAGAGGGTATCTTCCATCAATTAATAATATTATTTCTATGCCAAAAATAGTAATTGGAAGTATTAATGGTCCTGCTGCTGGCATTGGTGCAGCTTACGCAATGGCTTGTGATTTAAGAATTATGTCTGAGGAAGCATTTATTCTTTCTGTATTTAGCAACATAGCTCTGGTACCTGATGGTGGACTAAGCTGGTTACTTGCTAGAAATATTGGATATAGCAAAGCATTAGAATTTGCTATTGAGGCAAAAAAAATTAGTTCACAGGAATGTCTACAACTTGGAATTGCAAATAAGGTATGCTCTCCTGAGAATCTTGAAAGTGAAACTCAAAAATGGGCGCAATCTATCTCCATGCGTTCACCGCAAGCAGTGACAAATACAAAAAAAATAATGAGAGATTCTTTAGAGAAAAAATTTATTCAAACTTATGAGGATGAAGCAAATACACAAAATAGTATTTTTGGGAATGATGAGTTTAAAGAGGGAGTAACTGCTTTTTTTGAAAAGAGAAAGCCAGTATTTAAATAGATATTTTATCGAACCCTATCATAATTGCTCTCAAAGAAGCTCTTATAGTGTTCTCATCAATACCTACACCCCAACAAGTTTTATTTCCATCAGATATTTCAATATATGCAACAGCTTTTGCGTCTGATCCAGTACCTAATGAATGTTGATGATAGTCAGTAACACTAAGATTTAAACCCATTTTTTTATTTATCCCTTGAATCATTGCATCAATTGGACCATTTCCACTACCTGAAAATTCTAATTTGTTTTGATTTAATTTGGTCTCAACTTTGATACTGTCATTTTCACCATCACTAGTATTAAGTTCAAATGAAATCAATTCAGCTTTATTTGGCCCTTGTATAAAATTTTTATCAAAGATATCCCAGATCTCATGTGAGAGCAGTTCTTTGCCTGTTTCATCTGCAACTTTTTGTATCTTTGTAGAAAGACTGATTTGAAGTCTTCTTGGTAGAGATACCCCATGATCTTTTTCTAAGATATAAGCTATACCGCCTTTGCCTGACTGTGAATTAATACGCACAACTGCTTCATAAGTTCTTCCTAGATCCGAGGGATCAATGGGTAGATAAGGCACTTCCCAATATGGATTATTTGACTGACTTACGGCTGAAAGGCCTTTTTTTATAGCGTCCTGATGTGAACCAGAGAAAGCTGTAAAGACCAAATCCCCAGCATATGGATGTCTCGGATGGACTGGTAATTGATTACAGTATTCAACCTCACGAATCACATGGTTAATATTGTTAAGTTCTAGCTTAGGATCAACTCCCTGAGTTAGTAAATTAAGAGCTAATGTAACAATGTCTACATTACCTGTTCTTTCACCATTACCAAACAAAGTTCCCTCAACTCTATCGGCACCAGCCATAACACCAATTTCAGCTGCACCCACAGCAGTTCCTCTATCATTATGAGGATGCAAAGAGACTATTACATCCTCTCTATTATTAAGATTTCTAATCATCCACTCAATTTGATCTCCATAAACGTTGGGACTTGACATCTCTACCGTAGCTGGCAAATTAATAATAATTTTTTCACCACTACAGGGCTTAAGGATATTTACAACCTCGTTACAGACTTCAGCCGCAAAATCTACCTCAGTACCAGTAAAGCTTTCAGGTGAATACTCAAAACGCCAATTAGTTTTATTATATTTTTTTGATAGTTCTTTGATAAGAAGGGCTCCATCTATAGCAATTTTTTTAATGCCTTCTTTATCATCATCAAAAACCACTTTTCGTTGAAGTGCTGATGTAGAGTTATAAAAATGCACAATTGCTTTATCAATCCCAATCAATGACTCAAATGTTTTCTCAATGATGTGCTGTCTAGACTGAGTCAGTACTTGAATAGTGACATCATTAGGGATTTTTTTCTCTTCAATTAAGTATCTTACAAAATCATAATCAGTTTGAGATGCTGCTGGAAAACCAATTTCAATTTCTTTAAAGCCAAGGGAGCAAAGTAGTTCAAACATTTTAACTTTTTTTTCATGCCCCATTGGTTCAATCAGAGCTTGATTGCCATCTCTCAAGTCAACTGAGCACCAAATTGGAGCTTTAGTAATTTTTTTGTCTGGCCATGTCCTGTCCCTCAGCTCAACTGAAGAAAAGGGTTTGTATTTTTTTGCAATATCTTTCATTATTTCTTTATGCATTTATCCAAGAATAAAAAAACATCATTTATTCTCAATACTTTAGGTATTGACATGCTTTCAATCTCAGAAAAACTAGACAATTCAGTACAAACGTATGTCCATTGTTCCCTAAGGGACCGTATTCTAACACTACATTCTCATTCTTTGGATGAATATAGTGAAAGAGAGCTCGAGCTTCTTTCTAAAATTGAAGCATCAGTATCTAAAGAAAATAAAAAAAATAAAATCTTGGAATTAAGCTGGGATGAATTTCTAAATGATAATGATTTATTAAATATAGAAATTATTCTTAACTTCACTGATATCAAAATTGATAAAAAAAATGAATTAGCTCCACCGAACTTAGCTTTATTAATTAAAAAGCCTGAAGAAAAGAAACTATTATGGGAAAAAATGCAGGCTCTTTTAAATGATGACTAGTATTAGGCTATCAAACTCATCAGATCTTAAGAGCTTATTAGTTATAGAAAACAATACTAATCCATCACCGTGGACTGAAAAGCAAATGCAATCCTCCTTTGATGTTGGACATCATTCTTTCTTGTGTGAGGATAACAATGAGAATGTCATTGGATTTGTTATTTATGTTGCAGTTGAGCAAGAAGCACATTTACTAAACATAGCTGTAGACAACAATTACCAAAGAAAAGGGATCGGCTCAATTCTGATAAATCATTTAAAGAAACAAGTTCAGGCAATGGGAATTAATTTGATTACTCTTGAAGTAAGAGTGTCAAATTCAAATGCGATTTCTTTCTATAAGAAGCATAACTTTGTAGAGGATGCCATTCGAGCAAACTATTACAGCAAACCAAAGCCAGAAGATGCTTTGTTAATGAGTGTTAGATTCTAGTTTTTTAGCAACCTCATGATATACGGATGATGTAAATCTAAAGTCATCTATAAATCCACAATGCCCACCATACTCAAGAGCATTGAATTCAACATTTGTGGTTTCTTCTAGTTCTAATAAAGGTTCAATCGGAACACATGGATCATCATAAGCAGAATAGATAAATGTATCATGATTAATATTATTTAAAGTCTCTTGAGTTACCGCATATGCTGAAAACAAGTCTCTTACATGTGAATGGGGAGTAAAGTTGTCAGTAAAATACTCCGTGAGACTTTTTATATTATTATGCTTTAAAGCCTCTTTAGCATTAATGTTATATAAATCAATTTTCCTTCGTATTGTTTTTTTCCATTTATCAATGAAATATTTTCTTAAAATCCATGAATTTTTATCCATGGCATTCATTGAATTTTCTGGATTAATAACAGGTGACAGGACAATAGTCTTTTTAAGAAAATTAATTTCCGGTGATGCAGATATTCTCAGAGAAATGTTGCCTCCCAATGAGAAGCCTATGAGATGAATTTCATTTTCAGAGAACTTTTGACCTAGGTATATAACTACTTCAATAAGTGCTCGTATATCTGTTGCTCTAAAAAAGTCTTCATTTAAATGTTCTGAATTACCATGATCAATAGGGTGTATTCTGACAATATCAAACCCTCTTGAGTATAAAAGATCTGCCAGCGGAATTAAGTATTTTGAGTCCTTGTGACCCAACCATCCAGGAAAAAAAATTACTTTCTTACTGAAGTTATTAGTTTGAAAAACTTCAATTAACTGAGAATTAGACGATTTAAAGATTTCTTTCGAAGAAATAGAGTTTAGCTTTTTTCTCAGTGGTTTTTGTTGCGATTCTCTAAACGGACTTGATGCTAACAGAGTGTTAAGTAGCCCGTTTTTTAAGAGTCTATTCAATTAATCCAGTATTTTTGAGAGATCTTTGTCAATCTTATCCGGAGTAGTTTGTGGTGAATACCTTTTTATGACACTTCCATTATTATCTATTAAGAATTTAGTAAAGTTCCATTTGATTGCCTCAGAACCCATAACACCTTTAGCTTCATTTTTTAAATATTTAAATAATGGACTCGCACTTGATCCATTGACATTGATTTTGTCAAAGATTTTAAAGCTTACGTTAAAATTAATATCACAAAATTCCTTAATTTCTTCATTAGATCCTGGTTCTTGTGCACCAAATTGATTACATGGGAAGGCTAAAATCTCAAAATCTTTATTTGAATATTTTGAATAAAGTTCTTGGAGACCCTTGTATTGTGGAGTTAAGCCACACCTGCTGGCAACATTAACTATTAGTAATGCCTTGCCCTTGTAGTCTGATAAAGAAACAGGATTTTTTTGACTGTCATCAACTTTGTAGTCGTATATACTTTTCATAAACTTTTCTCTTAGAGGGCGCATTTTATCTTATAGGCAATGAATTTTAAACAATATCATTTTTACTGGAAAAGCTTTTCAGAACTAAGCAGCATTGAGTTGTATGATTTATTAAACCTGCGTCAACAAGTTTTTGTCGAAGAGCAAGAATGTGCCTATATTGATGCTGACTATTCAGACCAGCACTCCTATCATCTTCTTGCTTATGACGGATCTCAATTAGTTGGATACCTTAGGATTGTTAAACCAAATTACAAAATGAATGATGGCAAGCAATACAGCGGCCCATCAATAGGACGCATCGTTAACCACGTTAGCAAACGAAACGAAGGCCTTGGTTTTAATTTAATTAATGAGGCAATCAAAAAATGCAATCAAATTTATCCCAATCAAGTGATCTCAATTTCTGCACAGCATCGCCTTCAAAACTATTATGAACGTTTTGGTTTTTCTATAGCGGGAGATGTTTATTTGGAAGACGGGATTGATCACATCAAGATGACCTTAAAATCTCAATTAAAGTATCCCTTCTCTGAAAAAGTCTCAAATATACTTAAAACCAGAAACGTCTATCTATTTGGTGGACTTTTGATCTCTGGGTATTTAATCCTAAACACATTTATCAAGGATATTAATGAAGACGCATTTAATTGGGTAGCTAAAATTGATAATACATACATAAGTAAATCAAAATTTGAGAATTATCTAGAATCAATAGGTGAAAGTAGAAGAGGTGGTTTATTGGAAAAGGACATTGATATGGTTCTTGATAAATTGATCGATGAAGAGCTTCTTATTCAAAGAGCTATTGACCTTGGCATGTTAGAAACGGATAGCCAAGTCAGAAGTGTAATAATCCAAAGAATGATCGAAAGCATCCTATCTGAAATAGATAACTTGTCTTACAGTGATCAGGATTTAAAAAATTTTTATATTTCTAACAAAGATTTTTTTGCATCATCACCAAAGCTGCAGTTAGTGAAATTATCTTTTGATAAATCATCACTAAATTCTGCAAAAAAAGCCCAAGAATATATTTTAGATGGAGATTTTGTAAGCGCAAAAAAACTAGCTAGAAATGACGTAATAGATCTGCCCAATGCTCTTTTGCCTGCAACAAAAGTTAGAGAATACATTGGGCCAAAATTAACTGAAATTGCTATGCAATTAGAGCCAGGATCTGTGAGTGAGCTAATCACTGATACTGATTCAGTTCATTTACTTATTTTGCTTAAAAGGGAAGCTTCAGTAACTCAAGAGTTTAATGAGATTAATGAACAGGTAAGAAATGAATTTTTAAAAAGAGAAGGCGATAAGCTTTTTCTGGAATACCTTGAAAATTTAAGAAGTTGGTATGATGTTACAAAAAAACAAACTTCTTAATTGGTTTTTAGTATTTGCATTAAGCTTGACTGCTTTAGATTGTTTTCCTCACAGTAGAAGTGAGTCCTATTCAAAAATTAATGTCCTCAGCAATGATAATTTTTATCAAGTTAATTTGTCGGCGAACATTAGCAACACAATTTTAAATAATTTTCTAAGACTTAGTGTTTTTAACAGCGCTGATGATGTCAGAAGCTATGCATCGAGTTCATTTAAACTCGGAGATAATTGCGAACAAGATAATAATTTTAAATTTACCTCGAACCAATCAGCAGGCTATACAAAGATTCAAAGTTCTTTTACATGCCAGTCCTTACCGGACTTAATTTCAATAAATTTATTTTTAGATCTTGGTCCTTCCCATGCTCATATTTCAAAAATCTATATTGATAACGTCCTTAAAGATGAGCATATCTTTAATTCTCCTAATGAGGCATGGCAACCTGACTTTACTTCGCCAAATCATGTAATTCAGAGCTCATTTTCTTCTTTTTTTAAATTAGGTTTTGAGCATATCCTTGAAGGATTAGATCATTTAGCTTTTCTACTGGGCTTAGTTTTGCTTTTTAAAGGCAAAGAACTTTTACTTGTAATAACTGGGTTCACTATTGGACACTCTATAACCTTAGCACTTGGAACTTTAAACTTTATCACTGTCAATATAAGCATTGTTGAGATGTTAATAGGATTTTCAATATTTATAGTCGGCTTAGATAAGTTACAACAACACCATAAGCACTTGGTATCTTCTAAAATATTTAACATTAGTCTTTTTTGTTTAGCTGGATTGTTGATCATTTTTAATTTTAATTTATTGTTTCTTTTTGGATTGATATTATTTATTTACACCTATTTTCTTCTTCAGCTCTCAACAGCAAAGCGTTTGCTTATGCAATTGATTACAATTTTTTTTGGCCTCATCCATGGCCTGGGCTTTGCATCAAATCTATCTGAAAATCCGATCGTTCAAGATCAAATATTTTCAATGATTCTTGGATTTAATCTTGGTATTGAGGTGGGTCAAATTCTTATAGCTTTACTTATAGTGTCGTTGCTTACTTTCTTAAAATCGTTTTTATCACCAACGAGGTTTCAAATCTTAAATAGAAGTCTTAGTATGTATCTCATCGGAATAGGTTTATTCTGGTTTGTATCGAGGTCATTTTAATGAAGTTTGCAATTCCCTTATCAATACTTCCATCTGGGGAACTTCTACCATTAACAATTGAAGCTGAAAAAGCTGGTTTTGATGCTATTGCTGTTTCCGATCACCTTATTCATCCAAAGACTTTTTCCGTACCTTATCCATATACGGAAGATGGTAAAGTAAGATGGGAGGAAGGCACAGACTGGCCTGATCCGATTAATACACTTTCCTATCTTGCAGGCGCCACCAATTCAATTAAATTTTATACAAGTGTTTATATTCTTCCTGCTCGTAACCCATTTAGAGCTGCCAAGGAGATATCAACATTATCTCACCTGTCAAAAGGAAGATTTTCTTTAGGTGTAGGCATGGGTTGGATGCCAGAAGAATTTAATGTTGGTGAGCAGGATTTCAAGCAACGAGGCAAAAGAGCTGATGAAATGTTAGATGTAATGCAAAGACTTTGGTCTGGAGAAATGCATAACTATGATGGTAATTTTTATACTTATGAAGATCTAGAGATGCTACCTAAACCATATGGAGATATTCCAATATTAATTGGTGGATTTTCCAAGATTGCCCTTAAAAGGGCCAGTAATCATAATGGTTGGATTTCAGATATGCATAGTTTAGCTGAGCTTGAAGAAATAATTTCGTCATTAGAACAACTTCGAAAAGATAAACCATCATTTGATGAGTATGAGATTACAGCTTTTAGTTGCTGGGATGCTTTCAGCTTGGAGGGATTTAAAAAGATGCAAGATATTGGAGTAACAACAATCACAACTTATCCATGGATGCTTTATGGAGTAATGAATGAAGCCCCTATAAATGAAAAAATTGATGCAATGCATTCTTTTGCATCAGATTTTTTTAGTGAGTTTAAATGAGGTACTTGCATACAATGATTCGGGTTTCAGATTTAGAAGAATCTCTAAATTTTTTTAAGCTGCTAGATATTCATGAAGTAAGCAGGAAAGAAAATGAACAAGCAAGATTTACCTTGGTTTTTCTATCAGCAAAAGAAGATGAAAAGCTCACAGAGAATACCAAGTCTCCTTTAATTGAATTAACCTTTAATTGGGATGAAAAAGTTTATGATGGTGGCAGAAATTTTGGACATCTTGCGTTTGAAGTTGATGATATTTACGCAGTTTGTAAGAGACTTTTACACAACAAGATAATTATCAATAGACCTCCAAGAGATGGACGCATGGCTTTTGTTCAATCACCAGATCAAATATCAATTGAGTTGTTACAAAAAGGAAAACCTCTTCCAGTTATTAGCCCTTGGAAGGAAATGACAAATCAAGGCACTTGGTAAAAAGCTAACTTCTAAATCCACTATAATTAGATTATGTTAATTGCACGATTAGTTAAAGTATCTGATTTAGATAGTTTATTTAAGCTCACTAAGACAGGCGGCAGAGGCCTTACGACAATGCCTAAATCTAAGGAAGAATTGGCAGATCGAATTAAGTGGTCAAGAAAATCTGCTGCGTCATCAAAAAAATCTCCTAACCATGATTCCTACTTATTTGTGCTTGAGAACGGCAAAAAAATTGTAGGTATGTCAGCAATTTATACGTCAGTATCAAGAGAGAAACCTTCTGTTTTTTTTAAAAGGAAAAATATTCAGATGTATTCACACTTATTGAAAATGAGAAAATCATTTGAGGCTCTCCAGCTTTCATTTATTAAAAATCCTTACACGGAATTAGGGACATTATTTATGAATCCAAATGCAAGAGGCATAGGCGGAGGTAAATTATTGTCTTTTGCTCGCTTTCTTTATATGTCTAATAATCTAAGTCGTTTCGACAAAGAGGTTATCGTTGAGATACGGGGTTATAAAAATGCTAAAGGGATAACGCCTTTTTGGGATAAGTTCAGTAGCAAATTTTTTGACTTAAATTTTTTTGATGCAGATAGTTCTTCATACATAGACAATCATTTCATTGGCGAATGTGTCCCAAGTTTCCCTTTAATTTTAGATTTTCTTCCAAGGGAAGTAGGTAGATATTGTGGTAAACCACATACCACATCAAAATTAGCATTGTCCCTATTGAACTCTCAAGGCTTTAAATCTAATGGGATGATAGATGTTTTAGATGGAGGCCCATGCCTATCTTCTAAGTTAAGTAAAATAAAAGTTATTCAAAATAAAAATCAATTTAGAGTAAAAATTGGCAGAGTTAATTCAGATGAAGACCTTAGCTTTGCTTTTAACAATTCATTAGTTGATTTTTGGGCAACAAGAATCTTCGTTGAGAGGATTTCAAATAAAGAGGTTCTTGTTGAACGTAAGGATGCAAGGCATCTTGGTCTAAAAGAAGGCGATTCCATTAATCTTTCACACTAATAATGAATTATATAGGCGGCAATTGGAAGAGGGGCTTAGGAGCAACGTATGCTTCAATTAATCCCAAAAATGAAACTATTTTATGGGAAGGAAATTATGCATCCAAAGACCAAATTAAGTCAGCAATAGACTGTGCTTCCAAGGCACATTCCAAATGGTCATCTTTGAGTTTTAAAGAGCGCTTAGTAATCATAAAAAACTTCTATAATTTGGTCGAAAAAAATGCTGAAACAATTTCAGAAATAATAGCTCTTGAAACTGGTAAAGTTGCTCGCGACGCAGAATCTGAGGTCAGTGCAGCAAGAGCTAAATTAAAAAATGTTATAGATGCCTATAAAGACAGAACCGGAGCAAAGAAAAATGTTACAAACATTATGGAGACAAGTCTTACCCATCATTCTTTAGGTGTTGTGTGTGTCATTGGACCCTTCAATTTTCCGCTGCATCTGCCAAATGGACAGATTACTCCTAGCCTTTTAGCAGGCAATACTGTAATTTTTAAACCCAGTGAAAGCACTCCCTTAATTTCAGAATATATTATGATGTTGTGGGAAGAGGCTGGAATTCCAAAGGGCGTAATCAATTTGTTGCATGGTAAAAAATGGGTAGTTCAAAATTTAGTAAAGCACTCAAAAATCAAGGGTATTTTTTTTACAGGTGGATATGATGCTGGGAGATCTATTCATGCCTCCGTGTCAGGTGAAATTGATAAATTAGTCGCTCTAGAGTTAGGGGGTATAAACCCCATAGTCGTTTGGAATACAAATAAAATTAAACAAGTAAAAAATATAATCTTAGAATCAGCCTTTATATCGACTGGCCAAAGATGTACTTGTGCTAGAAAGTTAATTCTTCCAAAAAATAAATATGGAAAGAAAATTTTAGATAGCATTAAGAAAGACTTGGCTGATCCAAGCATTACGAATCTTTTTTTGGGTCCATTAATTTCAAATGAGGCAAGGCTTAAAGTTATCTCTCAGCAAAAAAAGTTAAAAAAAATGGGGGCCCGCATCATCAAAGAATCTAAAGTCCCAAAAGGTAAAGGGTTTTTTATAACACCAGGGCTTATTGATAGCACAAACTTAAAAGAGCGATTTGATGAAGAAATATTTGGTCCGATACTACAAGTTCATTTTGTAGGATCCTTTTCTGAGGCAATAGATGAAGCAAATAATACAAAATTTGGTCTTGCTGCATCATTAATCTCAGATTCTAGGTCGCTATTTGATCAGTTTCACTCCTCAATAAATTCAGGCTTAGTAAACTTTAATGCGACAACAACCGGTGCATCAGGTGCCTTGCCATTTGGCGGTGTTGGAAAAAGCGGAAATTACAGACCAGCAGGATTTTATGCTGCAGATTTTTGTGCATGGCCAAAATCATCGGTGCTAAAGAAGTTATGACATTTAAGGAAATAAATTTTGATGGCCTGATTGGACCCACCCATAATTATGGTGGCCTATCAGAAGGTAATGTTGCTTCACAAAAAAATATTGATCAAGTTTCAAATCCCAGGATGGCTGCTTTGCAAGGCTTACAGAAAATGGAACTACTTTTAGATGAGGGATTGCATCAAGGAATTTTTTTACCTCATGAAAGACCCTATCTTAAAATTTTAAAAGATTTTGGCTACTCTGGCTCCGGTGCAGAAATAATAAATGATGTTTCTAAGAGCAATAAATTACTACTGAAAAATATATATTCAGCATCCTCAATGTGGGCTGCAAATACAGCTACATTTTCTTCAAAGTTAGATAGCTTAGATAATAAAAATCATTTAACGCCGGCAAATCTTAACTCAATGTTTCATAGATCAATTGAAAAAGATTTTGTAACCAATGAATTAAATGATATTTTTGGACAAATTGCTTCCATTCATCAACCAAGACCTACCATTGGAGCTTTTGGAGATGAGGGAGCGGCTAACCATTTGAGAGTCTCATCTTCGCATTCAAAAGAAGGTTTCCAGGTTTTTGTTCATGGAGGCAGTGCTTTTGAATATAACAAATTAGTTAAAAGACAAGCATTAGAAATCTCATCTAGCATAAGCAAATCACACAAATTAGATGAAACAAAAGTTTTTTTTCTTCAGCAAAATCAAGAGGCCATCCGTGAAGGGAGTTTTCATAATGATATTGTGAGCCTAGCCAATGAAAGTGTGTTTATTGCTCATGAAAAAGCTTTTGAAAATAAAGCTGATTTGAATGATTTGATAGGAATACTCAAAGCAAATGTTAATAATTTTTCATACATAGAGATACCAGATGCTTTAATTAATCTCAAAGACTTAGTTTCAAGCTATCTTCTCAATTCTCAGCTGGTTACCAAATCAGACAATCAGATGATGATTATTTTCCCTTCAGAGGTACAAGAGTATAGTAACTGCGATACCTGGATAGACTCACTAACTGAAAATAGTCCAATAGATTCAATAAAATATGTAGATATTAGGCAAAGCATGATGAACGGCGGAGGGCCAGCATGCTTAAGATTTCGTGCAACCTTTGAGGAGAATGAGATTCCAAAAATTAACTCTTCATATCTCATAGATCATCAAAAGATTCAATCAATAAAAGATTTAGTTGATAAGCACTATAGAGATAAATTGCATCCTGATGATTTGGCTGACCCAAGTTTAATGGAAGAATCCTATTTATTTTTAGATGAACTAACTGAACTGCTTAATCTAGGGAGCATTTATTCTTTTCAGAAAACTTAATCAGGGTTTGAGAGAGTTGATTGTAACGATTTAAACTTATCTGAAAATTCTGACAATTTATGCCTCTCTTTCTTGATAACTTCCGGTGGAGCATTATCAACAAATTTCTTGTTATCAAGTTTTTGTTTAATTCTCTTAATTTGTTCAGCAAGCTTTGAAGCTTCCTTTTTCATCTTCTCAATTTCTTCCTCTGAATTGAATAATTTTTCAACAAGAATATGAATCTTAATTTGGTTACTTATCACCGTAATCGAATTCGAAGGCTCTGATTCAGAAAGTTTAATACTTGTAAGGTTTGCTGTTTTGCAAATTACAGCTTCATAATCAGAAATAATTTTTTGGAATTCAGCATTATGTTTCCCAGAAATCTCAACTTTGACAGGTCCATTAGAAATGCTTGGATTATCTGACTTCAAGGACCTAATTGTTGAAATTATTTCTATTATCTTATCTACTGAATCATTGGATTCTGGGCCAGCAGCATTAATTCTTTCATCAAATAGCGATTCAACTAGAAATTTATTGTCTGTTTTAACCCCTAAACCTTTAATCTTGTTATTGAGCTCTTCAGTAATGAAGGGCATAAAGGGATGAAGCAATGTTATGATCTTTTGGAACTCTTTGATCATGCTAAGTATTACTTTTGAAGCATCATTTTTTTGATCATCAAGAAAGACTTTCATAAATTCGATATACCAATCACAGTAATTACCCCATACCAGTTCATATAAACTATTGCTTGCTAAATCAAAACGGTAATCATCGATATGTTTTTTTAGCTCTTGGTAAGTTTTAAAAGTTTTTCTTGCAATCCAATCTGAATAAATATTCGATTCAATATCCTCGGTCATGACAAAGTTATTTTTTTGAATTTGAAACTCAATAAAATTAAATGCATTCCAGATTTTATTGCAAAAATTTCTATAGCCTTTGATTCTACCTATATCAAAGTTAATGTCTCTGCCTGGTGAAGCAAGAGCATAATATGTAAATCTCAGAGCATCTGTTCCGTAACTATCAATACCGTTTGGAAACTGTTTAGTTGTTTGCTTTGAAATTTTTTCTTTAAGCTGTGGCTGCATCAAGCCGGTTGTTCTTTTAATCAATAAGTCTTCAAGAGAGATGCCATCGATCAAATCAATAGGATCAATAATATTACCTTTTGATTTTGACATTTTTTGACCATTTTCATCTTTTATAAGCCCCGTAATAAAAACTTCTTTAAACGGAATTTCATCTAAGAAATAATTGGTCATCATGATCATTCGAGCGACCCAAAAGAAAATAATATCAAAACCTGTAACCAAAGTAGTGGTTGGGTGGAAAGAGCTCAGCTTTGGGGTTTTTGAAGGCCATCCTAGTGTTGCAAAGGTCCATAGGCTTGAAGAAAACCATGTATCAAGAACATCCTCATCTTGACTTAATTTACCTTTGATTTTAAATCTCTCTCTTATGTCTTCCTCAGATGAACCCACATAATAGTTTGAACTTTCGTCGTACCAAACCGGTATTCTATGACCCCACCATAACTGACGACTGATGCACCAATCTTGGATATTTTCTAGCCATTGAAAATATGTTTTTTCCCAGTTACTAGGTACAAACTTTATGTCACCATTTTTCACTAAATCAATAGCAGAAAGCGCCATCTTTTTTGTATCCACATACCATTGATCAGTAAGAAAGGGCTCTAAAATCTCGTCTGAGCGATCTCCGAAGGGAAGGGAGGTTTCATATTCTTCAATGCCAGCAATTAAATCCTCAGATTCTAAATTTTCTAGAATCTTTTTTCTTGCCTCAAACCTATTTAATTCATGGAAGTTTTTTGGAGCACATCCACATATTTTGGCGTGCTTATCTAAAACAGAGATAGGTTCAAAGGAAGCTACATCTCCTTGAATAATATTATTTTTACTATCCATGCTTAGACCATGTCTCTTACCTATCTCATAATCATTAAAGTCATGTCCTGGAGTAATTTTTACTGCTCCTGATCCAAAATCCATATCCACATAATCATCTGCAATAATAGGAATTTTTCTGTTACAAAGTGGCAGCTCAACATCCTTACCAATATATTCTTTGTATCTTTTATCATCAGGATGAACTGCTATTGCCATGTCACCTAATAAAGTTTCAGGTCGAGTTGTAGCAACGGTAATAAACTGATCAGAGCCGTCAATTTTATATTTAATGCTGGTGAGCTTTACATTTTTTTCTTTATTTACAACCTCAAGGTCCGATAATGATGTTTGAAGAGCTGGATCCCAATTAACAAGTCTAGATCCTCTGTAAATTAATCCATCTTCATGCAATTTGTTAAAGGCCAGAATTACAGCATCTTGGTAGTCTTCATCATAAGTAAATCGCTCAGACTCCCAATCCAAGCTAGCACCCAGCCTTCTAAGTTGATTTGTGATGGTATTGCCAGATTTATTTTTCCAGTTCCAAACTTCTTGTTCAAATTTTTTTCTGCCTAGCTTTTTTTTTGTTTTGCCAGCTTCCAACAATTGTCTTTCTACAACCATTTCGGTTGCGATGCCGGCATGATCAGTTCCTACCTGCCAATGAGTTTTATAGCCACTCATTTTTTTATACCTAATCAAGCAGTCCATGATTGCATTTTGAAATCCATGTCCCATATGTAAAGTACCCGTGACATTGGGCGGAGGGATCATGATGCAGTAAGGAGTTTCTCCCTCGGATTGAGAAAACAATCCTGAGGCTTCCCACTCCTTATAAAGGGATTCTTCTATTTTTGATGGATCATATTGTTTGGAAGCCACTATTTTACTTGGACGACAAAACCATTTCTGTTAACAAAGGAACAGGCCTTCCTGTACTTCCTTTTTTTGGACTCGTTACCCATGCAGTTCCAGCTATATCTAAATGTGCCCATCTAAAGTCTTCAGCAAATCTTGATAAGAAGCACGCAGCAGTAATTGTTCCTGCTCCACTTCCACCAATATTAGCAAGATCAGCAAAGTTAGTTTTTGTACAGCTTTGATACTCATCCCATAAAGGTAGCTGCCAAGCTCTATCAGATGTATTTTCACCAGCAGCTAAAATATTGTCTGCAAGCTTTTGATCATTGGACATTAAGCCTGAAGCATGCTGACCTAATGCTACTACACAAGCTCCAGTTAAAGTTGCAATATCAATTACGTATTTTGGTTTATATCTTTTAACGTAGGTAAGCGCATCACACAAAACAAGCCTACCTTCTGCATCAGTATTCAAGATTTCAATTGTTTGACCAGACAT